>MJGMH2__coassemble_788_pt1 | contig 247563 bp, 228 predicted proteins | sample MJGMH2__metabat2_low_PE_013 | metagenome-assembled genome bin MJGMH2
GTTTTGGTTTCACTTAAATCTTTTCCATCAGTCCTGATTGACAAAGAGCCAAAAAGACGGGACTCTTTTAAAATAAAAAAAGGAAAAAGGCTGTGACCACTCTTTGGTCACAGCCTTAAGAAATCTTTTTTACCCGCAATGTTGTTGTTTACGTCGTTTTTGTTCTAAAAAAGGAAGTAGCTTGGTGTAAATAACTAGAAAAGCAGCACTGACAATTGCTCCTTTTAATAAGTTAAAGGGAACAACTCCAATTGCAATATATTGGGCTAATGAAACACCTAACATTTTATCAGCAGTTAAGCCTAATACACTTAAATAAACAGGTGTAATGACAAAATAATTTGCAATACTCATAAAAATTGTCATAGCTAAAATTCCACTAGTAACACCTAAAACTTTGTTGCCAATTTTATTTTTTCCTTTAAAGAAATAATACATTGGCAATGTAAAAAGTGAACTAGCAAAAAAGCTTGCCACATCCCCTACCAGATTACTTAACTCTAATCCAGTTGTTAATAGATGTAATAAAGAGCGAATAAATGCTGTTGCAATCCCTGCCATTGGCCCAAATAAAAACATGCTTAGCATCACCGGTATATCACTGAAATCAACTTTCATAAATGAAAAAGCTGGTATAACCGGAAACGCCACATACTGCAAAATAACACCCATTGCCGCAAACAATGCGACAGCCACCATTTTTTGTACCTTTGTGTTCTTCATTGAAATCCTCCTAATTAAGGACCCATCTTCAATCGAACCTTTTTGAAATAATCTTTTCATATAAAAAACTCTATTTTCCATGCAGGGAAAATAGAGTTAGAGTTATCTGAAATAGGTTACTTCAAATAAGCCCTATCTTCTTTATCCAGACTATACTGTCGGTATCGGATTTGCACCGATTCAACCGCAAATGAATGCAGCTCGTGGACTATAACCACCGGTCGGGAATTACACCCTGCCCCTGAAGACGAACCTTTTATTTAATTACACTTACATTATATAAGAAACAAAAAAAATTACAAGTATTAATTCTTAGCTAAATTTAAAAGCTGACTAACTTCTTTTTTGTGTAGTGGGCGATATTCGCCTGGACGTAAATTATCTAATGTTAAATTTCCGTATTTTTCCCGTTTTAGTTTTTGAACAGGTAAGCCAACTGCTTGCAACATTTTTTTAACTTGATGATTTTTGCCTTCATGAATTGTCAACTGAATAATTGCAGTTTGTGCTTTAGTATCCGTTGATAAAACATCATAATGGGCTGGTCCATACTTTACTCCTTCAAAACGCAAGCCTCGACTTAATGGACGTAACTGCTGCTTTTCTGGAATTCCTTTGACTTTTGCGACATACACTTTATCCACTTCATGTTTGGGATGAGTTAACTTTTGGGCAAATGAACCGTCATTGGTTAACAACAACAAACCAGAAGTATCGTAGTCCAAACGACCGACCGGATAAATTCGTTCTGTGGTTCCGCTAAAGAAATCTGTGACAACTTTACGGCCCTTGTCATCACTAACAGCAGAAATAACACCCCGAGGTTTATAAAACATGAAATAAACGGGTTCTTCTTGATTAATTGGAACATTATCAACTTCAATTTGATCTTTACTGCTCACTTTAACCCCTAATTCTGTCACGGTTGTCCCATTAACTTTGACGCGACCTTCACTAATTAAAGTTTCAGCTTTACGACGGGAAGCAATTCCTGCATGTGCGATAACTTTTTGTAATCTTTCCATTATTCTTGTCCTCCATTTTCTGTTTCATTGAAACGGTCAAAAAATAAATCCATTGGGACATCTTCTGTTAACTCATTTTCCATTGCTTCAATATCGGGTAGTTCGGCTAAAGATTTTAAGCCAAAATAATCCATAAAATAATCAGTTGTACCATATAAGATAGCCCGGCCAGGACCATCAACACGACCTTTTTCCTCAATTAATTGTCTTGCAACTAATTTTTGCACCGATCCACTCGATTGCACGCCACGAATCTCATCGACTTCCATTCTAGTCAGTGGTTGTTTATATGCAATAATTGCCAAAGTTTCTAAGGCAGCTTGCGAAAGATTATTTGAAAGTGGTGATTGGGCGTATTTTTTTAGTAAAGGAGCAAATTCTTTTTTAGTTGTTAAGACGAAATGGTTCCCTACTTCTAAAATATGGAGCGCAGAATCACTGTCTTCGTAATAACGTTTTTGTAAAATTTGAATCATTTCATAAGTTTGCGCAGTTTTCGTATTTAATAAATAGCTTAATTCTTCTAAGCCAATTCCTTCGTCGCCAACTACGAATAATATAGCTTCTAATTCACTAATTTTCATCTTTTTCTCCTGTTGCAAATAGGGTAATTTCCCCATAATTTTCCGTCTGACTAATTGTTACACTACCAGTCTTCATTAATTCTAATACGGCCAAAAAAGTCGTTACGACTTCACTTTTAGTATAGCTTTGTAAAAAGTCAGTTAAGCTTTTTCCTTCACTAGGTTTTAAATTCGCTAAGCTTCGTTTAATAGCAGTCATCTTATCTTCAATCGTTGCTTCATCTGAAGTAATAGTTGTTTCAATTACTTGTCTTTTTTTCTTTTTTTCTAGCATATTATGAAATGCTAGAAATAGATCAATTGTATTAAACTGATTGGCTGGTAATAATGGATTATCTTCTTTATAGTCATCTACATCCATTGGTTCTTTAGTAAAGTAATCGCCACGCTCTTTTGCCTTATCTGATAGCACTTCAGCAGCATACTTAAACTTGCGATACTCCAATAATTGACTAACTAAAACTTCACGGGGATCTTCTTCATAGACGTCTTCTTGAGCCACAAGCTCTTGCTTTGGTAAAAGCATTTTTGACTTTATTGCCATCAAAGTTGCAGCCATCACCAAATAATCCCCAGCAACTTCAAGTTCTAGTGTTTGCATAGCATGAATATATTGCATATATTGTTCGGTAATTGCGGCAATTGGTATATCGTAAATGTCGATTTCTAATTTTTGAATTAAATGAAGCAATAAATCTAGCGGCCCTTCAAAAACAGCCAACTTGACATTAATCTCACTCATAAGTTCACCAACTTCTATGCACGGGGAAAATATTGTTTGTAAACATCCGTCATGCGTTTTTTCGTAATGTGGGTATAAATTTGGGTGGTCGAAATATCGGCGTGCCCCAATAGTTCTTGTACCGTTCTTAGATCGGCCCCATTTTCCAATAAATGCGTAGCAAAGCTGTGCCGTAATGTATGAGGTGTCACGGTTTTATAAATTCCAGCCATTTGTACGATTCGTTTCAGATTTTTCCAGATTCCTTGCCGGCTAAGTTTAGTACCATGATTATTAACAAAAAGATAGGCCTCTTCTGGGTTTTTTCGTGTTAAATAGGGTCTTGCTTCTGAAAGATAGCGTTGAACCCATTTAATCGCAATATCGCCTAAAGGAACAATTCGTTCTTTATCCCCTTTACCCAAAGTCTGTAAAAGCCCCATTTCTAAATGGAGATCATTCAATTTTAAATTAACTAATTCACTTACCCGCAGCCCTGTTGCATACATCACTTCTAAAATAGCGCGATCGCGTAAACCTAGTGTCTGTTTAGTATCTGGTGTTTGTAGCAGTTGCTCTACTTCGTTTAAACTTAATGTATCTGGCAGTTTTTGTTGCTTTTTCGGTGAATCAATATGCTGCATTGGATCATGATCTGTATAACGTTCTTGACGTAAAAATTGATGGAATCGCCGCAGACTAGTAATCATACGCGCAATTGTGGCATTAGAGCGATTATCTTCTTTTAGTGTCTGCAAGAAACTAACCACTGTAAAACGATCGACCTCTTGCCAAGCAGTAATTTTTGATTGCTCCAAAAAAGCCAAATATTGTAAAAGATCACGTTGATAACTTTTTTTGGTATTTTCAGATAATCCCCGTTCAATCGTTAAATAATGTAAATAATCGGTAATTTGTTCTTGCATCTTCCACCATATCCTCTTTTATAACATCTCTATTATCATACCAAATCGTAACCGTTTATAACAGAAAAAAATAAGCTACGCCAAAGCCAATGTCGGACTCTGGCATAACTTCATTTTTTTTGACAATTCTGACATATTCCATGAAAAGTCAAGCGATGATCTTTCACGATAAAATGATATTTACTTTCAACAATTTCTTCTACATCGCCTAATAAGTCTTCTTCAATTTCTTCAATATTGCCACATTCAATACATAACAAATGATGATGAAAATGTTGGGCGCCTTCTTTGCGGAGATCATAACGAGACACACCGTCATTAAAACTCACTTTATCTACTACATGCAATTCAGTTAAAATTTCTAGCGTCCGATAGACTGTCGCTAAACCGATTTCCGGACTTTTTCGCTTTACAAAAAAGAAAACTTCTTCGGCGGAAAGATGGTCTTTTTCATTTTCCAATAAAACCAATAATGTCGCTTCCCGCTGCGGAGTTAATTTGAATCCGGCTTCGTGAAGTTGTTGTTTCACTTTTTTCATTGTAGTTATAGTATCCATGTATCCTCCGCAACCTTTTTTATAATAATTATAAACTAACGTTTTACTATAAAGCTTAGATTATACTTATTATAAGGAAAAAGCAAGAATTATACAAGGTCTGCCTTCTCAATTAGATAAGTAAAACCGTCTTTTTGTTCAACTAATTTTGCTTTTAAGAGATGTCCCATTGCCCGTTTAAATTGACCTTTACTAATACCAAACATTTCCTTAATTGCTTCAGGATCCGATTTATCGGTATATGGCATTTTATTTTCTTTTGCGCGACGTAAATACGCTAAAAGCATTTCCGCATCGTCACTAATCGCTTCATACGCTCTGGGTTTAAGAGATACATTTAAAACACCATCTGGACGAACCCCAATTACACGCCCTGAAACTACCTCTCCTAGACGCGGTTCTTGATAACGTTCGCTAGGGTGGATGAAGCCCAGATAGAAATCTTCGGTTAAAATATAAGTTCCGGCAATTTTTAAGCGAAAAACAGTACCGGTAATATTTTGATTTTTTTGTTCTTCTTTTCCTTTTTTGCTCATAGAACGAAAAACTTTTTCTTCTGCTAAAGTGCCCCAAATACGTCCTTTTTGATCGACCCGTAAAGCAACCAATAGTCGATCCCCTTTTTTCGGCCATAATTCTGTTAAAGTAGGCAGTTCATCAAGTGAAACGGCGATTTCTTTATCTGGTAAGCCAATATCAACAAAAACGCCCAAATCTCGTCTAGAGGCTATAACTGTCGCAAAAGCGTAATGTCCTTGCCGACTTTTGGGGATTTCAGTGGTGAGGGCATTTTCATGACGTTGATTTTGATAAGCAAATCCTGTGATGCTTTCACCTAATTGATGTTCACCTTCACTTTTTGGCAAGCGAAAGGTAACGCCGTTTTTTTGGATAAAATAGGCTGTGTCATTTTCATCTATGACCATGCCAGTAATAATAGTAGCTAATAAATCATTCATATTTTTTCTCCTTGTTGCGCTTTGCGCTAAACTATATAACCAGACGGATTAAAGCAATTGCGATTATTCCGACAATTACAATTTTCATCAAGTCCTTCGTATAGTAACCTACCATTAAAGCAGGGATGCTGGCAAGTACTTCTGCACCTTTAATTGTCGGCCAATTTCCTGCTCTAAAATGAAGCAGGCTCTGAATTAACAGCGCAAATAAAATACAAAGGGGTAAATAAGACAAAAATATTTCCACTTTTGGGGGAAATATTAATTTTTTGGCGAGAAGAAAAGGTAAAACACGGGGAATCCAGGTGACAATACTACAGCCTAAAATGAGAATGAGTATATTACTACTGATCATCATGCGTCACCGTCCCAACTAAGCAACCAATTAAGGTAGCCACAATTACTGCAATTTCAGCAGAAGTAAAACGCATAAATATAATTAAAGTAATACAGACACTCACTAAAACTTGTAACGTTTGCGTTGTTCTTTTCTTCAGGGGTAATTCAACTTGAAACAGACATAAACCTAAAAACATCGCAGTTAAAGCAAAATCCAATCCAAAACGATTAGGATCTGGAATAAATTGTCCCAACAAACCACCCGTAATATTTGCTAGCCCCCAAGTAAGATAAGCCGCTATATTCAGGCCATGCATCCAATGCGTTGTTAGAGGGCGTTTTTCTTGGAGGGCTGTAGTTAGCACACCATAAGATTCATCGGTTAAAAGTGTGCCGATTCCAATATTATTTAAGATAGAATATGGTTTAAAATAATTTGTAACAGATAGACTCATCAAAAAATGGCGAGAATTGACCAGAAAGACGGTCAAAATGATAGTTGAAATTGGCGCATGAATAGCTAATAAGCCACAAATAATAAATTGTCCACTACCAGCATAAACTAATAAAGATAATAGTAAAATTTCAAGCAGCGAAAGGCCAACCCCTTTTTCCACGACGCCTGCGGCAAAACCAATTCCCAGATAACCTAACATAGTTGGTATACAGGCCTTCATTCCATCTTGGAAACTTTCATAGCGCTGTGTTTCTTCCAAAAAAATACCCCCTTTTTTTCGTTTGCTTTTAATCATAACGAAAAAAAAAGGGACTGACAAGAAATCGTCAGAAAATAAATAAAATTCGTTCTTTTATCTAATCGTATGGTCGTTGCCATTGCCACGGAAATAACCCGTTTTACAATTAATCGTAACAATGTAATAAGGCAACGCTTTTTCAGAAATTCCTTTTAATAAGGAAGATTTAGTATTCGTAGCAAATAGATTGTAATATCCTTCGCCATTTTCAATCGTCACAGGCTCTAAATAATAACCACCTGCTACGATATAGCCTCGATCAATACATGTTTGAATGACTTTTTCTTTGATTCCGGCATTCCAAACCCAAGCTGGATTACTAGTATCTGCCACAGCGCTCGGATTTGTCGCCATAATAGGTTCGTTATTATTATTTGGATGCATATTAGGTGAGGCTTCTGCCGGCAAACTATTATTTTGTTGTTCGCTTTGTGCTTTTGCCGCTTGTTCTGTTGCTTGCTGTTCAGCTGCTGCTTGGGCTTCTTGTTGTTTTTTTGCTGCGGCAGCTTCTTTTTTCGTTAGAGTGTCATCAACTTTTTTCAAGTTTTCCGTTAAAGTTTTCTTTTGAGCCCCATCAAATAATTTTGCTACGGCTTTTTGAGCCGTTTGATATTGTTGACGTGATACGCTGTCTTTGACTTTGTCATCGGCATAAATGACAGCCATTGCCTTTTTAGCGGCATTCAAGTCGTTTAATTGTGACTTGGCATCACTAATAACGTTGTTAATGGCTTTAGAAAATTCGTCATCTGTAGTTAAAGGATCAACGTTTACATCGTCTCCTTTAATTGCAACCGTTGTTTTTACTTGTGAACCATTGACGACAGGACTTTCAAATAAGTTATTTACCGCTGCAACAATCGTCATTTTTTCTTGAAGGCTATTGATTTCATTAGCTAAATCCATTAGCTGCTCTTTTGTCCCAGCAGTATTGGCTTTCTTTTTCAACTCATTTACTTCTTTAGTTAAGTCTTCAAGTTGTGTATTTGTTTTATCAGCTTTAATAAATTGATGACTTGTATCCGTATAAAAATCGGCGAGTTTTTCTTTGATACTAGTTTCTTGTGCTTCTATTTTTTGTTGTTCTTGACGAGCTTGCGCTTTAACGTTTTGGTCGTGAACATAATAGCCATAGCCGCCACCACCTAAGATAATTGCAGTTGCCAAGAGCACAAATGGCCATTTTTTACGGGGAGCTTTTGTTGTATTACCAATTTCTGATACACGTTCTTCTTTTGGACTATTAGCTGTCTTAGCAGGATTTGAAACCAAAGACTCAGAATCACTAGTCGTCTCATCATCAACTTTATCAGCTGGTGTGTTTGTTTGACTTATACTAGCTGAATCGGCGGAATCATCTATTGCTTCTTGCTCTTCAGTTGCTTCATTTTCGATACTTTCATTTTTAGTTGCAGAGCTATCAATTATCTCTTGGTCATTTAGTGCTGCTATCTTCGTTTCATTTGAAGGTTCTTCTTCAACAGCTGTTATCTCAGGTTCAATAGGTTGTGACTTTGCAGGATTAGTCTCTTCACTTAGTTTTTCATCATTATCTACACTATTGCCATTTTCTTCTCCAGCTACAATTTCTGGGGATGATTTAGGCTGCTCAGATTCTAAAGATGCTGCAGGTGTCGTTTCACTTTTTTCAGAAACATCTCCTAGTTTAGGCGTTTCAGGTTCTTCATAGTCATCTTTATGCTTTTTAATATAGTCAGCTAAAATAGGATTGACATCCGCTAGATCATCTTCTTTTGTCGCTTCATTTAGTGATTCTTCCATCACAGAACCAATGGAGACATCTTTAAAGTCTGACCATTTAACTGAATCATTATTATCAAGATTGTTTTCTTTAATCGTCGCAAGTTTTCCGGCAATATTTTCTTTTATTTCTTCACCACAACGCGGACAAACCATTTGACCATCAAGAGGCTCAAACCCACAGTGGGGACATTTGTTAATCACTGTTTTTCTTGCTTCCTTTCTGCATAAAACTTTGATTTCACATTAGCTGGCAAAATTTCTGCCAAACTATCTAGTCTATTATAAACGTTTCCGCTTAGGATAGGAAGTTAGGATTTTATTAAGAAAATTGAAGTCAGTCAAAATCCATAAATAGCTTTTAAATAGAAATTTAAAGAAATTAAAAAAACTGTTACGCCAATAAAACAGCGTAACAGCTTGCTTGATATTATTCTAAGAAATCTTTTAATTGTTTCGAGCGAGATGGATGGCGCAATTTCCGCAATGCTTTTGCTTCAATTTGGCGAATCCGTTCTCTGGTAACCCCAAAGACTTTTCCGACTTCTTCTAACGTCCGAGTACGACCGTCATCAAGACCAAAACGAAGACGTAACACATTTTCTTCTCGATCTGTCAAAGTATCTAAAACATCTTCTAGTTGTTCTTTTAAGAGTTCATAAGCCGCATGTTCTGCTGGACTAGTTGCTTCTTGGTCTTCAATAAAATCACCTAAATGAGAGTCATCTTCTTCACCAATTGGCGTTTCCAATGAAACAGGTTCTTGGGCAATTTTTAAGATTTCACGTACTTTTTCAGTTGGCAAATCCATTTCTGCACCAATTTCTTCTGGTGTTGGTTCCCGTCCTAGGTCTTGTAGTAATTGACGTTGGATTCGAATCAATTTGTTAATCGTTTCAACCATGTGAACTGGAATTCGGATTGTCCGGGCTTGGTCAGCAATCGCACGAGTAATCGCTTGACGAATCCACCAAGTCGCATAAGTAGAAAACTTAAAACCTTTGCGATAATCGAATTTTTCTACTGCTTTCATTAACCCCATGTTACCTTCTTGGATTAAATCTAAAAATTGCATTCCACGGCCAACATAACGTTTGGCAATGGAAACAACTAAACGTAAGTTTGCTTCAGCTAAGCGTTGTTTTGCTTCTTGATCGCCTTCTTCAATTTTTAAGGCTAGTTCAACTTCTTCTTCAGCCGTTAAAAGTGGTACGCGACCAATTTCTTTTAAATACATACGCACAGGATCATTTATTTTTACCCCTGTTGGTGCGGACAAGTCTTCTTGTTTGGCTGCTTCTGCTTTCTTTTCATTGCTCTTTAAGCTGTGAACAGACGGTTCGCCATTTTCGTCGACGACACTAATACCAGCATCTTCAACTTTTTGGATTAATTTGTCCATTGCGTCAGCATCTAATGAAAAAGGTGTGGCCAATTTATTGGACAATTCGTCGTAAACGACTTGGCCATTGGGTTTATTTTCTTTGATAAAGGCACTTACCGCTTTATCATATTCTGTTTTTTGTTCTTTTGCCATGAAAAGAAGGCCCCCTTTGTGTAATTAAGCTTGCTGCAATTGTTTGGTTAAATCTATTATTTCAACTGCCAACTCTAATGCCTGCTGCATATTGCCCAATTGACTTGCTTCTTGCTGCATAAATTTCTTTTGATTAATTTTTTCAGCAATGCGTGCCTTTTGGAATAAACGCAAAATGCTTTTTATCTCCTCTTCAGAAGAATCTTGCGGTACATTAAGATAGGCAATTTCAATCACTTTATTTTTCACTGCCTTTTCTGTTAAATAATCGAGAAAATCAGGTAAAGAAAAGTTGCCGAAACTCTCGATAAAGTTTTCATACATAAAATAAATCGTTTGATATTCATCATGGATAAAAACTAACTCTGCTTGTTGTAAACGCGATAACAGTGAACTATCGTTAAAGAGTCGATACAAAATTAGCTGTTCGCCTCGTTCGACCTGAGTTAGCGGTCTATTTGGCCGCTGGGTTATAGCTGATGATTTTACTTCCTGTGAACCAATTTGAGGCGCATCTTCAGTCGCTATATTGCGCCGAGGTGCTTTTGTAGCTTCTTGTCGTCGTTTTTGTTTGAATTCACTGAGTTGTTGCTGCAGTGTTTCCCGACTTAAATGAAACTCCGTGGCAATTTGAGTCAAATAACGATCCTGAGCGAGCAATGAATCAACTTTTGCCAATTCTTGTAATAAATCAGTTACATAGTCAAGCTGTTCTTTTTCGTTGCTTAAGTTTCTATTTTGGCGTAAATAAGCCATCTTAAAACCAAAAACAGTTTCACGGCCATGATAAGCCAATTCATAAAATGCTTCACTACCGTACTTTTGAACATACTCATCTGGATCAAGTTTTTCCGGTAATTGTAAAATTGCCAAATCCAAATTACTGTGTTCATCTAATAACGCTATCGCACGATCAGTTGCTTTTAATCCAGCATTGTCACCATCATAACTAATGACAATTTCCCCTGCAACTCGTTCGATTATTGCAATTTGTTGACTTGTTAAACTAGTCCCCATACTGGCAATTCCGTTTTTTACACCGGATTGCCAAGCAGCAATAACATCCATAAAGCCTTCAAATAAAAAAACGGTATTTTCTTTGCGGATTACAGGTCTGGCTTTATCAAAATTAAAAAGGACTTGGCGTTTATTAAATAATTCAGTTTCCGGTGAGTTTAAATACTTCGGTTGGTTTTCGCCTGGATAATCCGGTGTTATTAAAATACGTCCGGAAAACCCAATCGTCTTTCCCTTTACATCGTGAATTGGAAACATAATCCGTTGATAAAAACGATCGGCTAATTCACCGTTTTCTCGTTCCACAAAAAGTCCCGACTGAACTAAAAGAGTGGAATCCACTTTTTCGTTAGCAAAAACTTGTTGCAAAAATTGGCGTTCATTTGGTGCAAAGCCAATTTCAAACTCATCAATCAGCTCTTGGGTTAACCCACGTTCTAATAAATAATCTAAAGCTAACTGCCCGGCAGCTGTATTCACCAACATATGGTGATAAACTTCTTTTGCTTTTTCATGCAGTTTAATTAATGCCTGTTGGGGTGAATCGCCCACTTGCGTCGTTGTATTTAATTTGTATTCATCAGCAAAAGGAATTTGTTCAATTTCTGCTACTTTTGCAACCGCCTCTGGAAAAGTAAGTCCTTCTAATTCTTCAACAAAACCAAAAACGTTTCCTCCCCGGCCGCAACCAAAACAGTGAAAAATCTGCTTATCTTCGGCGACAGAAAAAGATGGCGTTTTTTCTTCGTGAAAAGGACACAAGCCAACGTAGTTTTTACCGGCTTTTTTTAGCTGGACGTATTGACCAATGACTTCGACAATATTACTCTTTTCCCGAATTTCATCAATTACATTCTGAGGTATTCTGGCCACTTCATTCACCTCCAGCCTGCAAATTATTAAACAATTGTTATCGGTAAAAAATCGCACTAATTAAAAATCAGCGCGACTTCAAAAAAGACCCAATAATACAAACTATATTCTAACATATTCTCTTTGTTTTTCAAGTCTTACGACCTAAAGTCCGTGAAATGAAAAACACTCATTAAAAAAGTGCTAAAGAAAGTATTTGCTCTATTCAAAAGCATTTTTTGGCAAAAGCCAAACAAAATTATTTTAGGACAACTATTTGTACTGATCTTCTAGTTTGCTCATCCAAGCACCCAATAATGCGCCCAGCAGACACAACACAACACAACCTGCGTAACCTGCAAAAGTAAACCCTTGATAATTCGTTGGAATAATCATCACAGTCGAAGCAAAAACAATTCCTAAAATAAAATGGAACAATTGAGGATAAGCTTTACTAAAAATATAATCCATCACTTTTGACAAGCCTAAAACGGTGATAATACCACCAATCCCAATTGGAATGATTACACTGAGATTTAAATCTTTAATACCATCAGACATCGCTTTATACATCCCCATGTATACTAAAAAGTTGGAAGGGCTAAGACCTGGCACAATCATCCCCAAACCAATTAAGCCACCTGCAATTATCCAAGTGAAAAAGTTTTGATCTACTTGAGAAAATAAACCTGAACCTTTCCACAAAAATAAAAAGCCTAATGTAAAACTCACCACTAAAATAATAATTTCTCTTTTATTACGCCCTTTTTTACCGGCTTCTTTCCATAAAGCAGGAACTGTTCCTATAATACACCCCACAAAAAACCATAAAATAATCGTTTCATAAGTTCCTAATAAAAAACTCACCACAAAAGATAATAAAAAGACACCAGTGATACCACCTAAACCAACTGGAATAAAAAATAAAACATTTTCTTTAAAATTACGGGTTATGTGCGCTAAAAACGAAATTATCCGTTCGTAAATACCAAAAATTGCCGCTAAAGCTCCCCCAGAAACTCCTGGCAAGATGAAACCTGACCCAATAAACATGCCTTTAACAAAGCGAAGTAGCCAATCTTTTGTTTTCGCCTCTTTTGCCATTGTTTTTCCCATCTTCTAAGACACTCCTCATGATTAAATTCAACTTTAACAATTAATAAAACACCTTTTAAAGTTTAGCATATTTGGTTTTGCTTGCAAGCTAAAATAAAAAGTTCGTCCAATTGATTTTCTTTTCGTTGAATTTCACCAGATCCGCATAAAACATATTCCCGCCATTATGGTATAAAAAGCCACCATTATAAAGTAATGACTGAATTCCCCAATAACGATATTTCGTTTTATCTTGATTACCTAAAATTGGCGATAAAACATCTTTAGAATATTTTTCCGCTAATTCAACTGTGTTTGTCCCCCCATTTTTGGCAACAAAATCAATGTAATCCAAACCAAAATTATAGGCTTGGACAGCCGTCCAGATATCACAGTCTTGTGCTTGTGCTTTTTTGATAGCAGCAGCTAAAAATTTAACACCGGCATCAATACTTTCGTCTGTGTTTGTAATTTTATTTTGGCTACCGTAGCTACTTTCAGAACTTTGCATCACGTCAGAGCCTTGCCCTTTTGATTCAGTAAAAATGATGGCCTGGGCTAATTTTTCTTTAGAAGAAATCTGATATTTTTTGGTCGCGCTAGCAACAATCGCATCGTACTGATGGACTTGTTTTAATACTTGGTAATTTCGAAAGCCAATAAAAATAATACCTACTAAGACAATCAAAATTAAACACTTTAAAATAATCTTGCTAATTTTTTTTAACATAAAAACCATCCAAACGTTTTGAGTATTTTTCTATACTACTATTTCTCTTTTTCTATGGCTATCACAAAACAATTTCTTGGTAATAATTTTAGAAAAACAAAATATTTGGCAACAACTTACAATATTGTTTGGTTAAAGTTATCCATATCATTGTTCATAATTTTAGCCAATCGTTATAATGAAAGAAAGGAGGGTGCCTATGACAAGTGGATTTATTACTTTAACAGATCAAACGAAGCTCTATTATGAACGTTATGGCGCCGGCAAACCTTTGATTTTTTTACATGGCAACAATAGTAGTGGTCGCTATTTTAAAAAACAAGTTCCTTTTTTTGCCAATTATTTTGATTGTCTCATTTTAGATACGCGTGGTCATGGCCGTTCTAATAATGAAGCAACAGAGCTTAATTTTCGCCTTTTAGCTGGTGATTTAGCAGAGGTTATGGAAATTTTAAAGCTTACTAAGGCTACTATTTTAGGCTTTAGTGATGGTGCCAATCTAGCCCTGGTCTTTTCCCATATTTTTCCAGAAAAAGTTGAAGGCCTGATTTTAAATTCCGGCAATTATCGTGTAAACGGGGAAAAGTGGCTAACTAGAGTGGCTACTCAATTGGGCTATTTTAGCTTGGCTTTTTTAGGAGTTTTTAGCACTACTTTTATAAGACAAAAAAACATGCTGAGTTTAATGGTGAATGATTTACCGTTAAGTGAAATAGATTTAGAGCAGATCACTGCCAAAACACTCGTCATCGCAGGCACTTGTGATGTCATTAAAACCAGTCACACCAAAAAAATAGCCGCCCTCTTACCTAATAGTCAGCTAATTTTAATTAGCAAAGCCGGTCACACAGTCGCTTTTAGTCATCCGGAAATTTTCAATCAAATGGTTTACAAATTTTTACAAGAAAAGTAGGTGTTGATATGCAAAAAATTATTGCCAAAGTAAAAAGCTATGAGAGTATTTTAAAAACAATTTTTCTTTTCGCAGTTATCATTATTGTAGTAGGTGAACTTATTTCAATTAGCAAAACAATTAATATCGCCCAGTTAAAAGCTACTTTGGGAGATGTCCCTATTTACAAAGTCTTTTTAATGTTTATTATTGGCCTGATTGCTGTTTTACCAATGGTAGGCTATGATTTCACATTAAATAAGATGTTGAATTTGAATCACAAAAAAAGTTACATTTTTGAAATGAGCTGGTTAATTAATACGATTAACAATATCGCAGGCTTCGGAGGATTTATTAGCATTGGGTTACGTTCAGAATTTTTTGGCAAAGGCCAAAAGGGAAAAGACGTCGCCAGCGCACTATCAAAAATATTGATTTTCTTAATGTCTGGCCTTTCTATTTATAGTTTGATTTCCTTTTTCTTAGTTACTTTTACTGATATTAATCCTTATTTAAAACAGTATTGGATTTGGTTAATCGGTGGTGGCTTATACTTCCCTGTTGTTTTAATCATTACCCATTTCAAAAAGACTGGCTTATTAGGTGGACTTAAACAACAGTATCGTCTTGAACTAATTGCAACTTCCTTTTTGGAGTGGACAGGTGTAGCCGGTTCGTTTCTAGCAATAGGCTATTTAATGGAAGTTCCTTTTCCTTTATGGCAAGTCTTGCCACTTTATATCGCAGCTTCTGTTATTGGGATTGTTTCCATGATTCCTGGGGCATTGGGTAGTTTTGATATTATGATGATTTTAGGATTATCCAATCTGGGAATCAACCGTGAAACAGTTGTTGCTTGGCTTTTACTCTACCGAATTTTTTATTACCTGATTCCTTTTGCTATTGGTCTAGCACTTTTCTTCAAAAATCTATGGACAAAAGTGGACGTACGTTACTCTGGTATACCCAAACAACTTACATTGGAAATTTTCCATAAGATCGAAGTAATTATGCTTTATTTTTCCGGTATTATGATGGTCCTAATGGCAACAATTCCCCAAGCGTTTTCTGAATTCAAATGGTTACAACACGTCAATCCATTTCGCTTTCACATTATCGTGCAATTTCCTAGTATCGTTTTAGGATTTAGCTTGTTAATTATGGGCAGAGGGATTGCTTCACGAGTAAAACGCGCCTATTTTCCGACCATTATGTTAATTGTGGCCGCGATTATTTATACGTTTTTAATTGACTTTAGTCTAGCCGCAATTATTTTCTTAAGTCTGATTTTATTGATTACAATTTTATCTAAAACTGAATTATTCCGTGAACAACTCGTCTACTCATGGGAACAATTAACTATTGACGGTATTATTATCGGTGGTCTAACTCTTTTATATTTAATTATTGGTATTTACAATTTGCCTACATTTCCCCACCATCACCGAAAACCGATTAGCTTTTTCTTGTTTCCTTCAGAAAAGTTATGGTTTTCAGGGTTTGTCGCAATTTTAGTTATCGCTTTGTTTATTTTGCTTTTTGTCCGTTATTTACAAGGGAAAAAGCAACATCCTGGTCAAGAATTTGATGAAGCAAAAGTCAGCCATATCCTCACCACATATGGTGGAAACTCAGATTCTCAACTGGTCTATTTAAAAGATAAAAATATTTACGTTTACAATAACGGCAGCGATGATACCGTCTTTTTACAGTTTGCGACTTACAATAATAAAAACGTGGTGATGGGTAGTCCCAATGGCAATAAAGCTGATTTTGAAGCGGCGATTGCCCAATTTATTCACGATGCAGACTTATTGGGTTATTTACCAGTCTTTTATGAAACAGATGAAGAAACCGTTATGATTTTGCATGAATTAGGTTATGACTTCATCAAGATGGGCGAAGAAGCACTAGTTGAATTGGATACTTTTACCACCTCTGGTAAAAAGATGAAAGGAACGCGAGCAGTTTTAAATAAAATTGAAAAAAATGGCTTTACTTTTGAAGTTTTACAACCACCATATTCTGACCAACAAATGAAAACTTTTAAAGAAATTTCTGATAGTTGGTTAGACGGCCGAAAAGAAAAAGGATTTTCATTAGGCTTTTTCTCTGAAGATTATTTGCAACGCGGGCCAATGGCAGTGGTCAAAAATAGCGATGGTGAAATTGTTTCTTTTGCCAATATTATTCCGACCTATACGAATGAGATTGGTACAATCGATTTGATGCGTCATCATACCCAAAAAGCGCCATCTGGCAGTATGGATTTCTTGTTTGTTAACTTGTTTTCTTATATGCAAGAAAATGGTATTCAGTATTTTGATTTGGGAATGGCGCCACTTTCAAATGTCGGTCAATCCCGTAAAAGTTTCTTACAAGAACGTATTGCTTATCTGGTGTATGAATTTGGTTCACGATTTTACTCTTTCCAAGGTCTCCGAGACTATAAAGAAAAATATGCCAGCCAATGGCGCTCTCGTTATACCTTGTACTCTCGTGATAGTTGGATTGCTTATGTAATGTTGGCAATATTATTTATTGACAACCGGACAGTTGATAAAAAGACACCGCTACACGGTGTAAAACGCTTTTTAAAGCGTTAAGCCAGATTTATTTTATAAAAAACAGGTGTGACAAAAATCTCGTCACACCTGTTTTTTGGCGATAAACTCTTGTTTCAAAAGCAAATTTTGCTTAAATAACTCGAAATTTCACAAATATTTAAGTAGCAACTTCTTAACATTACTTTCTATTTCTTGAAGCTGACCACTTCTGTCACCTATCATTTTAAATAATCCGCCAATGTTTAAAAGGATAATAGACAAAGCGTGCTTTTCCTAAAATTGACTCTGCTTTAATCGCCCCAAAAGAACGACTATCTTTTGAAATACGGCGGTTATCCCCCATCACAAAATAACTATCCGGACCTAATTTTTTAGCCCCAGTTAATTCTTCTAAAGAAAAATCATTGGTAAAAGAGCCCTCATCTGCTAAGTTCTTTTTATTTGTTGCTAAAAAGGGTTCTGAAACGACCTTGCCATTAACGTAAAGCTTATCGTTGTCATAATATAGTTCATCCCCAGGCAAGGCTATGACTCGTTTAATATATGTCGTACCACTTGCTAGTTGAAAAACGACAACGTCAAACCGTTTAATTTTGGAAATTTTTTCCATGATGACCATATCATCTTGTTTTAAAGTAGTCTCCATTGAATTTCCTTCTACCGGCACGGGAATAAGTAAAAAACCACGTACTAAAATAGCAATTGCAAAAGCAATAATGGCATATTTTATTGTCATCCAAAAATATTCTTTAAACTTTTTCATACCATTTCTCCTGCATTAATTCTTTGAAGCCATTTCTTTTTTCAACACGTCAATTCCTTTATGGTACGCTTCATCATGATTCGTAATTTGCGTAGTTAATTGTTTTTCAATCGCATCGGCAGTCTCTGTGTTTAAAGTCTGTGAAACTTCTAAATGTTGTTTAGTTTGAAAATCTTTCAGCGCATTTTTGGTTTTCTCATTAAACACATCTCCAGCGGTATCATAACCTAAAGCTTTTAAAAAGCGATTTAGACGATTGATTTCATCAGAAGACTGGCCTTGTTTTAATTCCTTGTCCCGTGGTAGTGGCGCTAAATAAGCATAATCAGGAAAATCAGCTTTAATCGTTGGTTCTAAACCTTTTTCGTGAATCCAATTACCTTTTGGGGTGAGCCATTTACTGACGGTTAGTTTTAAACTGCTTTTATCATCAATTGGACTCACCGTTTGAACCGTTCCTTTACCAAAGGTAGTCGTACCGATAATCGGTATTTTAGCAGATTCTTTTAAGGCGGCCGCAAAAATCTCTGAGGCAGAAGCAGAGCCACTATCTACTAACACGACTGTCGGTTCAGTTACTTTAAATCCTTGATCAAATTTTTCGCCAGCAACTGCTTTTGAAACAGTATGATGATTGTCTTTAAATTCTACAATAGTTTGACCATCTTTTAAAAACATACTTGCCATTTTTTCAACTTGATCTAATAGTCCACCAGGATTTTGTCGGACGTCTAAAATAAATGATTTTGGACCTTGTTTACGTAATGAAGTGATAGCATCTTTTAGTTCTTTAGCGGTATTCTCGCCAAAACTACTGATTTGTAGTACCCCAATTTGCTTATTTTCATTACTGATTTTTTCTGTAACTGTGTGAAGTGGAATCTTATCTCGCTTTAAAGTAACTGCAAATGTCTCGTTACCACGCTTTATTTGTAAGACAACTTCGGTTCCTTTTTTACCACGAATTTTACTTACTACTTCAGCTAATTTTTTTCCTTTGGTAGTCATTTGGTCTACTTTTAAAATGATATCATTTGCTCTTAGACCACTTTTAGCAGCTGGAGTATCTTTAATTGGCGCTTGCGCAATTTCAGGATATTCATCTTTTATTTGCAATGTCGCGCCGATTCCTTCAAAACTATCAGATAAAGATTGATTTAATTGACTCGATCCTTCTTCATCTAAAAAAGTCGTATACGGATCATCCAAGGCCTCTGTCATGCCCTTTAACGCTCCATTGACCAATGTCTTTGAATCTACATCCCGATAGTAACTTCCCTTTATTTCATCATACAATTGTTGTACTTGAGCTAAATCATCATTGCTTTTTGCGACTGTTTCATTTTGTAATTCGTGAATAGTCCCATACAAATAGCCGCCAGCGCCAAAAAGAACTGCCACTGTTACGAGTGAAGCAAAATAAATTTTAGGGGATATTTTCTTCATCTTGGGCCTTCTTTCTTAACGATTGTTTTCCACATATTGCTCATAAATGCGATCAAAAATATCCATACTTGTTAGGTAATTAACATTCATCTCCAAATAACTAGATAACTCATCATAATCACTAGTATGTTTGGGAAACTGAATATCATGACTGACATGATTAGCGAAAACTTGTTCTTCACTTAAATGATTTGGCCCTTTTAAAGTCAAAACATAATGATAAAAACTTCTACGCATTAAACTCCTCCCAATGTTCTTTAATAAATTCAGCGCGTCTTTGGTGATTTAAAGCAAAATTTTGAGGATGTTTTTTATAGTAATCTTGATGATAACTTTCTGCTTCATAAAAAGGTTGCGCTGGTTCAATTGTCGTCACAATCGGTTCAGAGAAAACACCGCTATCAGCTAAAGCTTGCCGACTTTTTTCAGCTTTTATTTTTTGTTCTTCATTTAAATAAAAAATGACTGGTCGGTAATTATCCCCGCGATCTTGAAATTGACCAAAGGCATCGGTGGGATCTGTCTGTTGCCAATAAATTTGCAATAATTCTTCATAGCTAATAATTTCAGGATCAAATATAATTTCCACTGCTTCAGTATGACCTGTGGTATGAGTTAAAACTTGCTCATACGTTGGGTTTTCCACGTGACCTCCTGTATAACCAGAAGTCACTGTATAAATTCCAGGTTGTTCATCAAAGGGTTGCACCATGCACCAAAAACAACCACCTGCAAAAATTGCGCGTTCCATCAAATCATTCCTTTCCTTCTGGCAAATATAAGCCTACTTGAATTTCATCGTCAATTAAATTAATCTTTTTAGCTTTGACAAAAAGGCCCGTTGGTAATTGAAACTGATCTAAACGTAAAGTAATAGCTTTATCTTTCGGGGTTACTTCAATCCATTCTGGAAAATCATAACTTCGCTTCACCAATTTCATAACTTCTTCAATGGGCAGACCCAATGTACCAATTGACATGCTCTTGGCCCGCAATTGAATATTTCCGTTTTCCATCACATAAGGATCAAAGTACAAATAAAAATGAACCGGAAAATTTAACACTTCTGTCTCACCTGAAAGCATAGCTTCATTTTCTAGGGCAAATTGATATTTCACGCTACTATCTTTTTGAAAATCAGTTAAATAGTAATCAATTAAAGCATTTAACTGACTTTTGTTCATAGAAATTGTAGTAACTTCTTGTCCTTTAGTATTAGTTACTTTTGCGGTTTCACTATAATTTGGTTCTCTGATAGCAAAAATTCTCGTACCCAAAAAGATACCGGTGCCAATGACAAACGCCGTTAAGACTAAAAATGCAATCTTCCAACCATTCATTTTTTTGAAATTCATCTTTTTGAATATTTGCTTTTCTTCACGAGTTTTTTTAGGATTATTTTCAGTCATTTGCGACTACTCCTCGTCTTTATAGGTTTCTTATTTTATCAGCCACTCTGATTTCGTTTGAATTAATTCATCTCGCAATGCATTGGCCATTAACTGATAGCCCAAATTATTCGGATGAAATTTATCCTGGTCATATAACGCATTGTTATCGACAATATTTAAATCACTACTATTTGAACTTTTTATATCAGCCTCTGCTGAAGAATCAAGTGTACTGTCAATGCCCACTTCATTATCAAGTCCACGGTATAACAAATCATTAATTGGAATAAAATGAACATTTTGAAATTCTTTTGTCGTTTCTTCCGTAGCTAAATTCCAGTTATCGACAATTTTTTGCATATCGGTAATTTCAGGAAAATTTAAATAAAATGGATTGTAGATACCAAAAACGTAAATAGGCGCTGTTTGATTTTCTTTTTGCATTAATGTAATGATTTCAGCTACCCTTTTTTGATATTTAGCTTGTGGTTTCTGAAATGTTTTAATAGAAAGACCAAAGAAATTATCTTGAATCACTTTCATTAAATCATTTCCGCCTACAGTTAATGTCAAAATATCTGCCGAAGCAATATTTTTTAAAATTTTATTTTCTTTTTTCATGCGTTTTAAAATCTGATCACTACGTTCTCCAGCCACCCCGTAATTTTCCACTTCTACACTGGTTAGACGATAGCGTTCTTCAATATCGCTTGTAACGATAGGAACAAAACCACCACGTTTAGTTTCATCACCTATTCCTTCAGTCAAAGAATCACCAACAGCAACAAAGTGAATTTTTTCTTTTTGATTTTTCACCACTTCATTACTAGGTGCTGATTCCAAGATTGGTTTGGCAGCAGGAATCGCTTGATTTAGCACAATATAAACAAGCATTGCACCAATCCCCACGATTAAAACGGTAATCAGGGGTTTAAAAATTTTCAATAGCTAAACCTCCTCTTTAAAACTAAGCCAAAAAGCTATAGTATCGCCTATTTTAGCAAAAAAAAGGATAAAAAGGTAGTATCCCACATTAACGCTAATAAAGCTTTACTTTTCTCTAATTACTAGACTGTAAAATTTACCAATCAAAAAGAAGCCAAAACAAAAGTTTGCTCGTAGCAGCTGCTTATTAATCAATTTTTTTAGATAAATCATTTCTTATCTCTTTTGATCATTGATTATTTCGCATACTTTTGTTTTAACTTCCAATTATTAATCTTCCGTATAATAAGTTATCGCAAATGCACCTTTACCAGTGTGTGTTGCAATAATCGGCGTGGTGTGTAGCAGTGGGATATGCATTTCAGGAAAAATTTCTTGCAGTTCTTTTTTAAATTCTTCACATAAGGCTAAACCATCAGCATGGGAAATACCAATACTTTTTACGTTGGTTTTTTGCTGTAATTCTTTTTTTAATCCTTCAAACCATTTGGTAAAAGTTTTAGTCCCCCGCCCTTTTACCACTGGAATCAATTCAGAATGATCAAAGTCCATTACAACTCGCATATTGAGTAAATTAGATAAAATCCCTGTTGCGCGACTAATTCGTCCACCTTTAACAAGATTATCTAACGTCGAGACACCGATATAAAGTTTTGTGTTTTCTCTTACTTTTTCAACCGCTGCCAAAACTTCAGCTAATGAACTGCCTGCTTGTGCCATTTGGGCGGCTTTAATTACTTGAAAAGATAGGCCTTGATCTGTCGTATCACTGTCAATGACTGTCACATCACTTTTAGATAAATTACTCGCTTGACGGGCCGCTTCAACTGTCCCACTTAAGCCTTTCGTCATATGAATAGACAAAATTTGACTGCCATCTTCTCCTAATGCATCAAAAAGCTCAACGAATTCGCCAATTGGTGGTTGACTTGTTTTGGGTAATTCTTTGGCTGTAGCCATCATACTCATAAATTTTTCACCAGGTAGGGTTTCGTCATCTTTATATAAGACGCCATCAATCATTACCGATAAGGGAACGATTTCAATTTCTAATTTCTCTTGCATTGCTTTTTCCATCGTACACGATGAATCCGTAACTATTTTAAGTTTTGCCATGGTTCCTTCACTCTTCCTTTAACATTGCTCATCTTCATGTTAAAATACGTCTAAACATGCTTTGTCTCTAAGTATAACAGAGACAATTTGTTTTTTCATTAATTTTGAAACATTCCCTAAAAGGAGGCAGGTAAGATATGGAAAAACCGCGATTTTCTCGTAAGTATTTAATCTTAAATGAAGTGCTAAACGCTGTGACTCACGGTATTGGCTTTGGGTTAGCAATCGCTGGACTTGTTATCTTATTAGTCAAAGGTGCCCGTTTAGGATCAGCCATCCATGTAGTTTCTTATGCGATTTATGGTTCGATGATGATTCTACTTTTTTTGTGTTCTACTTTATTTCACAGTTTAATTTTTACCAAAGCAAAAAAAGTCTTTCAAGTATTTGATCATGACTCTATCTTTCTTTTGATAGCAGGTAGCTATACTCCTTTTTGCCTTTTAAGTATTAAAGGTTGGCTAGGATGGACGTTATTTGCATTAATTTGGCTCCTAGCAATTACTGGCATTATTTATAAATCTTTGACACTGCATAAAAAAGATACAGTCTCTAAGGTTTCAACTTTTATTTATTTATTCATGGGGTGGCTTTGTTTAGTCGCGGCTAAAGATTTGTGGTTATCTTTAGGCAATATAGGAACTGCACTTTTAGTTGCTGGCGGCATGTCCTATTCCATTGGAGCCCTGTTTTATAGTCTGAAAAATATTCGCTTTATGCATGTGGTGTGGCATCTTTTTGTTATGTTAGGTGCAGGTTTTATGTATTTCTCCATTTTACTTTATACTTAAAAAGTGATAATCAGTTCATAATTGTTAGTTAAAATTTTAGCTAACTAGCAGATAAAAGCTAAAAATGAGGTGTGATAAGGGTTCCTTATCACACCTCGTTTTTTTTATTGATCCGCATGAATGCGTTCATATTCTTCAAAAGTATGGGGAAATTTATTCTTGTCATCAATTTTTCCGGCAACTTTTTTCACTAAGTGCCAATTTTCCCATTCAATCGCAGGAAAATACGTGTCCCCTTCAAAAGAATCTTCAATTACGGTGCGAAAAATGTAATCGCAAAAAGGTAATAACGCCGTATAAACTGCCGCTCCACCTGCAATAAAAACCGTATGCTCTTTTTTTTGCGCGTATTCCAACACTGCATTAACATCATGCATTACATAGACGTCTGCTGGAGCTTGGTAATTTTGATTACGTGTTAAAATGATAGTTGTTCTTCCCGGTAAAGGTCTTCCTCCCATTCCTTCAAAAGTCCGCCGTCCCATTATTAATGTATTGCCAATCGTCATCTCTTTAAAAAACTTTAAATCGTCTGGTAAATACCAAGGTAAAGCTTCATTTTTGCCGATTAAACCATTTTGATCTTGGGCCCAAATTGCTGCTAACATGTCAATCTCCTTTTTATAAATTGTTTTTTTATTTAAACTGCAATTGGTGCTTTAATTGTAGGATGAGGATGATAATTTTCCACTTGAATGTCTTCCATTTCAAAGTCAAAAACAGAAGATTTTGTTTGATTTAAAACTAATTTTGGTGCTGGACGAACATCTCGAGTTAACTGTTCATTCATCTGTTCAATATGATTTTGATATAAATGTGCATCCCCTAAAGTGTGGACAAATTCTCCTACGCCTAAACCTGTTTCATGAGCAATTAAATGTGTTAGCAAGGCATAGCTTGCGATATTAAACGGCACGCCTAAAAAGACATCTGCACTTCTTTGATATAATTGGCAGCTTAACTTACCGTCATAAACATAAAATTGAAACATCGTATGACAAGGAGGAAGCGCCATTGAAGGAACATCTTCTGGATTCCAAGCCGTTACGATGAGACGGCGGGAATTGGGATTTGTTTTAATCATTTCAATGACATCTTTAATTTGATCAATGAAAGTTCCATCTTGCTTTTCCCAATGACGCCATTGATAGCCATAAATATGGCCCAGATCACCATGTTTTTGGGCAAACTTCTCATCTGCGACAATTTTTTCGCAAAAAGCTTTCATTTGTTTTTGATATTCTTCATTAAATTTCTCATCTACCAAAGAACGACGACCGAAATCCGTCATATCTGGACCAGTATAATCCGCACTTTTTACATAGCGTTCAAACGCCCATTCATCCCAAATATGGTTATTGTGTTGCAACAAATAACGAATATTAGTATCCCCTTTTAAAAACCACAACAATTCACTTTTAATTAAACCAAAAGGAACACGTTTAGTCGTCAGTAATGGAAAGCCTTCATTTAAGTCAAAACGCATCTGGTAACCAAATAAACTTTTCGTACCAGTTCCCGTCCGATCCCCTTTATCATGTCCTTCTTCCAATAGCTTTCTGCCTAGATCTAAATATGCTTGTTCCATAAATATCCTCCTTACCATTCAAAAAGATTTCAGTCATATTATATTCATCGCTTAGTCTGTAGCAAATTCACTTAAATACTCCCACCGTTGCATCTTTTCTTCTAACAAAGCTTCAGATTTACTAATCTGCTTTTGTAATTCTTGCAATTTGGTAAAGTCTGCCCCTTGATGATTCATTTCTTCTGTTAGCGTGGCAATCTTTTCTTCTAGCTTTGTGATTTCTTCTTCGATTGCTTCCCATTCTTTTTGTTCCATGTAAGTCAATTTTTTCTTTACTGCATCTTTTGGCTTGGTTACTGGATCTTCACTGATTTTTTTAGTTACGGATGCGGGAGAATCTCCTATCGTATTTTCCGCTAAATAATCGGTAATACTCCCAAAATAAGACGTAATAATGCCATTTCCTTTGAAAATCAGTAGTTTTTCAGCGACCTTGTCTAAGAAATAGCGATCGTGGGAAACAGTTAAGACTGCACCAGGGAATGTATCTAAATAATCTTCTAAAACAGTTAATGTCGCAATATCTAAGTCATTTGTCGGCTCATCTAACAATAAAACGTTCGGTTGACTCATTAATAATTTTAGTAAAAACAGACGGCGTTTTTCTCCACCGGATAATTTGCCTATTGGGGTACCATGGGTTTGGCGTGGAAATAAAAAACGTTCCAGCATTTCCGTCACACTAACTTGAGTACCATCATTTTTTTTGACCATTTCAGCTACTTCTTGCAGATAATTGATCATGCGCTGATTTGGATCCATCACATCACTTTGCTGCGTATAATAAGCCATACGAACAGTTTCACCAATCGTTAAAATACCGCTTTGTAAAGGAATTTTGCCACTAATAAGATTGAGTAACGTTGATTTACCGGCGCCATTTTCACCAGTGATGCCAATTCTTTCTCTAGCCTGCACTAATAAATTAAAATCATTTAAAATTACTTTATTCTCATAGGCATAATTTGCTTCTTTTAACTCGATTACTTTTTTTCCCAAACGTTTAGTCGCTATTTCAATGGCGACATGTTCTTCATTTTTAGTTTGGCCCATACTTTCTTTTAAATCTTCAAAACGATTAATCCGTGCTTGTTGTTTAGTTGTTCTAGCCTTAGCTCCGGCTCGCATCCAGGCTAACTCTTGTTTATAAAGTTGCTTTTTCTTTTGTTCGGCTTCAGCATTCACCCGTTCTCTTTCAGCTTTTGCCGCTAAATAGTTTTCATAATTTCCACTAAATTCTTGCAACTCCCCATTTGAAAGCTCAAAAATACGATTGGTTACGCGATCTAAGAAGTAACGATCATGGGTAACAATTAAAAGGGCACCACGATAATTTTTCAAATAATTTTCTAACCATGTAATTGCATCATAATCCAGATGGTTTGTCGGTTCATCTAATAAAAGTAAAACCGGCTCATCAATTAAAACTTGCGCTAAACCGACCCGCTTTTGTTGCCCACCTGATAAATTTTTAATCGGTTCATTTAATTGGTGAATGCCTAATTTTTGCAAAATAATTTTAGCGTTGGTGTCAGTCTGCCAAGCATCTTGCTCGTTCATCGCTGCTTCTGCTTTGGCAAAACGTTTTTGCGCTTGCTCACTTGTGCCGTCTATCGTTAGCTGCTGTAAAGCTTGCTCATATTCTTTTACTACCTGAACTTTCAGGCTGTCACTTTCAAAGACCGCCTGTAAAACAGTTTGATTTGTATCAAAGTTACTTTCTTGAGCCAAATATGCGATACGATAATCTTTGGCATAGTCTAGAGGATTTAAATCACCGTCACCACTTTCAATTCCGGCAATAATTTTTAACAAACTACTTTTACCGGTCCCATTAATTCCGATTAAACCAATCCGATCTTTTTCATGGATCATAAAATTTAAATCGTAAAATAATGTTTTTTCGCCGTAAGTTTTGTGTAGTCCTGTCACTTTTAATTCTTTCATCTGTCACCCTCCAATGTCTCACACATTGTACCATTATTTGTAAAAAAAAACAGTTAGACATTTTGTGTTAACTTTGTTTTTTCATTCAATTTTTATCTAATTCAATTATCTGAAAACTAAAAAATGTGATTGATTTTTGGCTATGATATTTCTCTTAGATACTAATAAAATTAACTATGCAACATTTTTAAACAAACAAAAAAATGCTACTAAATAATGCCCCACCGCCAAAGCTAAATTTTTGCTTTGAGACTTAGAGGTGGCACCCTTAGTAACATTTTTCAATTAAGTAACTATTTTTTGCATTCATTTATTCATCAGCAAATACTAAATGAGCTAGCCCTTTTTACGAATCAAAATCACCTGTGATTTTAGATTTTTCTAAAAAAAGGTACTCTTGGTAAGTTACCTGTCTGCCCCATTGCATACGATTCTAAAAGATTCACTTTACGGCGATACTCATTAGCTGCAAAAGTTGTAATAGTTCCAGCCGTTTCAAATAAATCAATTACTTTACGTTCCAAATAGTAACCACGTAACATTTCTTTAATATAAGCGGGATCTTGTCGAATCATAACCGCTGCCATAAAATCATTTAGCTCCAATTGTCCCATCATATTTTGACGTTGCTCTAAGAAATGGGCGATAATTTTTTCATCATAAACCCCATCTAAACTAGACAAACTTTGCTTAATTAATTTTGTATTACGCAAGTATACTTTTTTAATTTGATTTAAGTCATTTGGTTGCATTTGTTTAGGAGCATTTTGTCTTCTTTCAAAAAAGAGTTTAGGGTGCAAAATCACCCGGATAATTCGTCTCACTACTAATAACCAAAAAGCGAGAAATGATAAAATTTGCTGTCCTACCGAATGTTGAAAGTTAGCGATAAAGCGAGAATAAAAACGATAGGTATTACCATCAATTTCATGGCGGCGAAAACTTTCATCTAAACCATCCCGTTCAATACCAATAATTAACGCCTGGATTTCTTGTACTTCTTGCCGTTCGCTTTCTGTCATAGCTACCGTATAAATATCCCACATTCGGTTTTCATACGTTTGGATTACAGCTTTTAATGCAATTTGTTCATTTTCTGTTAATGTTTCATCTAACTGATCTACCTTTAGTTCTTCTTTGACTTCTGATAAGATAGCGAGTCCTTTTTCATCAACTGGTACTTCTGCTTCACCATCAGCAATTTGAGGTAAAACAACTAAACTAATGATCAAACTTAACAAAATAACTCCAGCGGTTAAAAATAACAGGACGCTACGTTGCGGGAATAACTCACCATGAAGGCTAGTTGGTAAAATAAAAATAGTTGCTAAACTGACGGTTCCTTTCACCCCACCAAATGTTAAAAGTAAAATTTCTTGCCACGACTTTGCTTTACTTTTTTTAGCACTAAAAAGATTTAAAAGTAGCAAAAAAATAAAACGAATAAAAAACAAAATGATCGTAACTGCTACAATAACCAACAGTAATAACCAATTAGCATAAACATCACTTTCCCAAATTGGTGAAAAAACTTGCGAGATTTCAATTCCCAAAAAAATAAAGACGAGACCATTTAAAGTAAAGACAATCGTATTCCATGTTGCCGTAGAAACATTTGCCAGTTCCGCTTGAAATAAAGTTACTTTTTGCCGTCCAGTAGCTTGCATAACTCCTGCTACAACAGCGGCAATAATGCCAGATACTCCAATAATTTCAGAAAAAACGTATGCTACAAAGGGTAATAAGAGTTCAATCAACAAATAAGCCGTCACATCTTGGGCAGATAATTGCTCAATTAAACGGATTAATTTTCTTTTTCCCCAAACTACAACAATCCCCACAAGAGCTCCGCCAATGCTAGCAAACAGTAGACGCCACGAACCTTGCCAGATAGAAAAACTCCCAGTAACTAATGCGATGGTAGCAAATTGAAACGCCGTTACACCAGAAGCATCATTTAATAACCCTTCGCCTTCTAAAATTCGCATTACCCGCGGAGGAATTTTTAACGATTTCGTAATAGAAGACACTGCCACAGCATCGGTTGGTCCTAAAGCCGCACCAAAAGCCATACAAGCTGCCAGAGGAATGGTTGGCATTAAAGTATGTAACGTTATTCCCACCGCCACTAAAGTTACAAGTACGCCACCAAAAGCTAAAGATAAAATCGTCCCGAAATTTTTAAAAATGACAGGTAGATCCGCATGTTCTCCTTCCCGAAACAAAAGTGGTGCGATAATCAACACTAGAAAAATTTCTGGGCGAAAATTCAACGTCCGACCATAACTTGATAGACCAACTAAAATACCAAAGAATATTTGGATGAAAAAAATAGGTACAGTCGGAATAATCTTGGCTAAAATATTGGAAAATGTAATGGCTACAGCAATTAAAATAATTAATTCAACTAACTCCATCCCTTACTCCTTTTGTTTAAATTCACACAATAATTTTAAAAAGATTTCTTTGCGCGCTACAATTTTTTCTTCGAGTTCTTTTAGTTCTTTGGGCTGCTCTTCCAACTCTGTTTGCGCTCTTTTGGCCTCTAAGCGCAAAAGTTCATGTTTCAACCGTTCTAATTTTCGATAGCTAAATAAATTTTTGCGCCTTATTTTTTCTAAAATGCGCCGTCTTTCTGCCATTGTTAGACTACCGTATTTTGTGCGTAACAAATTCATCTGTGTTTCAAAGTCTTTACTCATGATTTTTCTCCCTTAAAAAATGTCTTATTAACAGTAGCGCAAAGAATTAAAGTTGACAAGTAATAACTGTGTTTCTTAAGGCCAACCCAACTTTTTGTGAAACTTCAATTTATTAAAAAGAAACTGCAGCTGTTACACCCTCTATTTCAAAAAAAGACGATGCGACAAGAATTTTGTCACACCGCCTAAAAATATAGTTAGTTATTCATGTAAAGATCATAATAAGCATCCATGATTTCTTTAGCAATAATGACATTGACATGATCATTATCATTTTTCAAGTTTGGCAACATTACGCTAATAGCGACTTTAGCATCATCAGATGGCCCATAAGCGACAATATTACTATTGATGGTATCAATCAGTTTACCATTTTTTGTAGTAACAGAGGTTTCTGCCGTACCTGTTTTAGCTGAAGCTGACATTTTTGCTCCCGCTAAAGCAGTTGCAGTCGTATAAGGATCATTCCCATGAACGGCATCGTAAAATCCACCTTGAATAATATCCATTTGACTTTTTGAAAGATTAACAGTATTTAATATTTTCGGTTGAATCGCTTTTTTCAAATTGCCTAAATTGCCTTCAGCGTCATTTCCATAAATTCCACTCACGATATGGGGTTGAATTCTTTTACCACCATTTGCCACTGTTGCAGCATATTGTGCAAGTTGCATTGGTGTGTAAGTATCAAACTGACCAAAAGATAAATCGAGTACACTTCCCCCATTATTTTGGGAATCCAGGAAACGAGTATCTTTAATCAAGCCACTTTCTTCACCAGGAAGATCAATACCTGTTTTTACACCCATCCCATATTCAGAAAATGCTTTTCGCAAAGCATCATAAGTGCCAATCTGTTTGTCAATTAAAGGCATTGAAATATTATATTGATAGTCCATGTGTAGTAATTTAAAAGCAACTTTCATCATATAAGCATTCGATGAAATCTCCAGTGCTTTACGAGCCGATAAATTACGGCTCCCACTACCGTCTTTATTATAGATTGATGCTTTAACAGCGGTACCGTTGACTTTTATTGGTTCATCGTATAGGACTTCGTTGCCATTTAAAACCCCATTTTGCCAACCAGCTGTAAGTGTACCTGCTTTTACTACAGAACCAGGTACAAAGGCTGATTGAACAGTTCCTAAAGCATGTTCCTCTAATGAATCACTTTGTTCTTTATGCAAAAAACCAGCCATAGCTAAGACACCACCAGTATTGGGGTCCATCGCTACAGCGTATGCCCCGGGTGAATAATCCGCCTTACCTGCATCAATTAAGCCTTGATAATTTTTTTTCAAAATCGCTTCTACCCGTTTTTGAAATTCAGCGTTAATAGATAACACTAAATTATCTCCTTTTGCTCCAGGTGAGACTTCTTTTTGGCTTGAAATATTACCTTGTCGATCTAACAATACTTCAGACTGTGACTTTGTTCCTTGTAAAACATCCTCATACTGTTTTTCTAAAAAGCTCGTTCCAACCCGATCGTTACGAGCATAACCTTTTGCCAAATATTTGTCTAAATCTTCAGCAGGAAGCCCTGTAGTTTCTGTTGAAACTTTACCTAAAATACTACGTAAAGAGCCATTTTGGGCGTAGTCACGTGTCCAGTCAGTTCCAGTTGAAACTCCTGACAATTCACTTGCACGTTCAGCAACAACTGCTAATTCTTCATCGGTCACATCTTGATTTTTAATATAAACCGTATTTAAAGCAGACGCGCTGTTCATTCGTTTGAAAATCATTGCAGCTTTTTTTTGTTTCGTATCAAATTCAATTTCTTTAGCAGATACTTTATCGACCAATTTAGCGTAAAGCTTACTTTGGTCAGTAATTAATTTCTCGCTGGTGCTTAAGCGATCATTAGCTTTTTTCAAATTCTTCGGGTCAGCCAACCAATAGTCTTTCAAATCTCGTTCTTGTAATGTTTTATCTATAGGAACATCGATTAATTCATTCAGACGGTTCGCAATTTTCAACAAATCCTCAGCAGCCATTGTATTTCCTCTGGTAAAAGTGATCGCAGGATTAGCTTTATTGGTAACTAACGCTTTACCCGTAGCATCATAAATCATTCCTCGCGGTGTACTGCCTTTAATATCAATTGTCGAAGAAGCCTTTAGCTGGGTGGCAATATTATCGCCATTAACAATTTGCAAATAACCAAGTTGTGCAATTAAAGCAATAAATAAGGCAAAAATAATAAAGAAAAGAAAGTTTAAACGAAATGGAACATGGGAACGCGGCGCCGTTTTTGAAGGTGCCCGTCCGTCTTTCAATTTTTTTTCGATATGCGCTTTTGTAAATTTATCTTTAAGATCTTTCATGAGTCAAATCCTTCCAAAACATGAGTACCGTCTTATTTTACCAAAAAACAAGTAAGAATACAGTTTTATTCCTCAAATAAATAAAACCTTAAGCTTGTTTTTAATCTAAAGATAAAATGTTCCACAAGAATAATTATCTTTTTAATTTTTTATCACAAAATCGGGTAATTTAATGGATTTAACCATTATCTTTTTCTCATAAATTGTGAAACATTCTTTTTCCTTACTTTTTGTTTTTTATAAACTGTGGGTAACTACAAAATAAAAAAATCTTGAGAATGAAAAAAAGACAATCTCAAGAAAACTACTCGAGATTGTCTTTTTTAGCGTACTATTAGTAAGCAGCTTGTTCTTCGTAATTTTGATCATAGCCAGAATTAGTTTGGCTACCATCATCATACCCTTGTGTCCCTGTTACATTTTGAACAGAGCCATCAGCGTCTGAGGTTTGATTAGTATCATCATAAAACTGTCCTTGCGCATATCCACTTGTGTATTCATCACCAGTTGGTAAAGTTTCACTTGTAGGTAAATTCAACTCTGCTTTCAATTTATTTTGCATAGTCAAAATTTGATTCAAACCTAACATTTGGTAATAAATACCATTCATCATTTGGCCTTCGCCTTCTAGTTGATCTTGCTCAATATTTTTAAAAGCTGGAATATAGTTATTAGCAATATCTAACATATCGTCCCAAGAAAGATCGGTCTTAGTATTTTTTTCAACGGCTTTTAAGATTTTTTGATAGTTTGCTACGCTATCAATACTCATCACTTTATTGACAATTTTCGTAATTACTTCGCGTTGGCGTTTTTGGCGGCCAATATCACCTTCTGGATCTTGTTTACGCATTCTCGCATAGGCCAGACCAGTTTTACCATTTAATTTGATTTCACCTTTTGGAACGTGGACACCTTCTAGGGTAAAATCAATTTTGTTATTCACAGTAATTCCGCCAACAGCGTCAATTAAATCACGTAATCCTTGCATATTAATCGACACATAATGATCTAATGGAATATCCAGCAAGTTTTCTACTGAGTCCATCGCCATTTCCACACCACCAAAAGCATACGCATGGTTCAACTTATCCATCGTACCGTAACCAACAATTTGAGTATAAATATCACGGTCTAAACTGACAATTGTTGAGCGTTTCTTTTCTGGGTTTACCGTTACCACCATCATCGAATCTGAACGACCTTGTTCTGTTCTTCCTAAAGCACCTGTATCAATCCCCATTAATAAAACAGAAAAAGGTTCAGTATTATCAATATTGGCTTTTGAAACATGGCGACTATTTTTTCGATCAATCTTTTCAACGATAGCATTAAACGAACTGTTTGCATCGTGGTACATTTTGATTCCGTAAGCAGTCGCCCCTAAAACAGCGACAGTGATTACACCCACGATTCCTAAGATAATTTTTTGATATAAACGCATTGGACACCTCTTAAGTTAACTTTTTCATTTATGAATATCGTATAAATTCTGCCATAATTTTCTACTTTGGGCAATGCCGGATTACTTTTATTACTCAAACTTAACACTTTTGCAACATAAATGAAAAGAAGCGATCAAATCTGATCGCCTCTTTCTTAAATATAATCAACAAAACGGGCTCGGAATTTCATATGCAAGTGGCTCCCTAAAATAAGCAGAATTAAGATAATTCCCCAAAATATTAAGGTATAATTGGCTTTTTCCCAAAACCAAGCTCGGCTTAAAAAGGAGTCTCTGATGCCGTCATTAATGTAATAAATTGGATTAAGTTTTAGTATTTTAACCATCCAAATTGGTAGATTGCGATTATCTATATCCCATATTGTACCTGATACATAAAAAAGAAGACGCAAGATAGATTGTAAAAAGATATGATAATCACGAATTAAAACAGTAATTGTAGCATTGAGAATACCAAAAGCAAATAAAAAGACAATTAAACAAATAAAATAATAAAAGTATTGTAACCAATAAATAGTCGGCATAACACCAGTTCCTAAAAGGACGGCAACAACTATTCCTAGCATAGGAAAGTAAGATGACAAATTACTAACAATATTGATGGTCGGCAAGACACTGACGGGAAATTTCATTTTCGCTACCATGCCAACTTGTCGATGAATCGAATTTGATGCCCCTAGAATTGAGGAGTTGGTATAAAACCAGGCGGTAATCCCCATCAACATCCAGACAAAGAAGGAAACTCCATCAATTTTACGATTGCCATTCATGCCGACTCCAAAAACCAAATAATAAATGCCTACTTGAATGGCGGGATTCAAAATTTGCCACGCAAGTCCCAAATAATGGCTTTGATAAGTGGCCTTATCTTCATAGCGGGACATGCGAAAAATCATTCCTAAATGTTGAAACTGTTCTTTAATTATCAACCAAATTTCTTTCACTAAAATCTTCCTTTACATATCAACGACTAGCAATAGTCATCCTTATTTAAAAACTTGTACGATGGTATCTACGGGATGCTTAATAGCATGTGTTAAAGAGCGTCCGCTAAATGATACTAACGAAAAGAAAATTGTCGCAATAGTTGCACCAACGAGAACAGCTTTTGTTACTCCTGTCATTTTATCACCTAATGGCGTCCGCTTTAAATTCTTGTTAATTTGATCTTCAGGTAGTTTTTGTGCCACTAAATGTTGATCTTGTTTAGCGTTTTCTGCCAGTTTAGTAAGGTTAAAAGATTTTTGTTCTTCTTTACACTTATCTTGATAAGCTTTTTGTTCTTTTTTAGACAACTTTTTAAACCAATTGATGAACTCTTTATACTCGCTCATCACCTCATTGGTAGGTCCAATAGCACGCATATCGCCATAATGCATCCAAATAGTTTTATCGCAGAGTTTTTCGACTTGAGCTAACGAATGACTCACAAAGAAAATAGTTTTTCCTTGTGCTTTAAATTCCATAATTTTATCGACACATTTTTGATAAAAAGTTTCATCACCAACAGATAAGGCTTCGTCAATGATTAAAATATCGGGATCATTGTGAACAGCAATTGCAAATCCTAATCGCGATTTCATACCACTGGAATAACTTTTAACCGGTTGGTTCACAAAATCACCTAAGTCAGCAAAAGCTACAATTTCATCCATTTTGGCATCAATTTCCTTATTAGTAAGACCAGTCATTAAAGCCTTCAAGCGGATATTTTCAATCCCTGTTAATTGCGGCTTTAAACCAGCTCCAATAGCAATAATTGATGTATCGCCATTTACTTCCATCGTGCCAGAAGTTGGCGGAATGATACCGCTAATAATATTGGAAAGCGTCGATTTACCAGAACCGTTAATTCCAATAATTCCAACAGATTCACCAGCTTTTACTTCAAAATTAACTCCCTTTAATGCCCAAAAACGGGGAACATTACGATGATAAAACTTGAAGAGTGCCTTTACTTTATCAGATTTCTTTTTGTACAAATCATACTCTTTTGTAACAAGAGTGCTTCTTACTTTAATATTATTTTCCAAAATCTTCATCCTTTACCAGATATTGACTTGAAATAGTTCACGCTACATCATACCATATTTTATTTATTGGTCAAAACAGCCTCTAATAAAATAGACCAAAAATATGAAAAAGTCGAGAAAATTCTCGACTTTTTCGAAATTATTACAATTTTAAATCGTTTTTAATTTGCGTAGTGGAGATTTCAGGTGTCCGGGGGAGATAAATAACTTCAGCTTCTGTTTCTTCTTGCAGAAAATCAAACTTACCTGCCCAGTCGTCTCCCATTACAAATTTATCAATATGATAAAGTTCGATGTCACTAACTTTTTGATCCCAGGCTTCTTCAGGAATTACTAAGTCTACATACCGAATTGCTTCTAACAATTGTTTACGTTTTTCATAACTGAAGTAACATTTTTTTTGTTTTTCATCCCAGTTAAACTCATCCGTTGACAGAGCAACGACTAAATAATCACCTTGTTCTTTGGCACGCCGTAACAAATTAATATGGCCATAATGCAATAAGTCAAAGGTTCCATAAGTAATAACACGTTTCATGTTTTTCCCTCGTTTCTTTTTCATATAACGAAGATAGCAAAAAAGATTTAAAAAGGCAAATAAAGAAAAAATGTTTGTTAGATTAACTTAAATGTTTTTATATTATCAATCCACTATTCTTCTTTAATTTGAAAAAAAACCATATAAAAAAATATACGATATACATTATTAAAGAAATAGCTATTGAAATTTTGATATATGTTGGAGTTTTATAAGAAACCTCTATAGTATTACGTCCCTCTGTGGAAGAAACTACAATCGAACCAATTGGTGTTTTTTGATAAGAAATATTTTTTCCATCTTTTTTTATGATGGTATTTTTATATGCTACAATTGGAACCTTAACATTTCCATTTGTTTTTGATACCCAAGAAACTATCAATTTTCCATTTCTAACACTTTTATCAAAGTCTTTATTAGGTTTAATAAATTGTCTCCAATATTGGCCATAAGGATTAAATTTATGATAATCATCGGTAGATATTTTTTTATCAATTGGAAGATAATCTGGTGTTCTCTTAGGCATAATATTTAAAATTTCATCTTTGTCACGAGTCTTAAACATACTTCTCATATCATCAGGGCTGACATTTTCTGGCAATTTATTAGGATAAGCTACAACATCATTACCTTTCCAAATTGTCATTCTGTCAGATATTCTATTTTGAGCAGTTGAAAGAGAAATTACAACACAAATTCCAAAGGCTACAATTATCATTTTAGAACGGTATCTTTCAGCAAATATTCCAAAAGAAACGATTAATAATATCGCAGGTATAACTTGTAGTCGGAAGGGAAACTGCAAAGTACTCTGTAAAGAAGGAATAATTTTTGCTATAAGTCCCCATGGAAAGAATTTACTTGAAAGAAACAGAAAAAGTGCACCCGTTGTTGTCATTATTTTCATTATAGCAGAGCTTTCTTTCCAATTTATAAAGACAATAAATATTTGACCGATATATATAGCTCCTAAAATAAAACCAATATTAATCTGACTAGTATTTAATGGTGATGAGAAATTAATTGCATTTATAAATAAATCCATAGGCGATGTTTGGAGTAATGTGTTATTTCCCATAACATGTAAAAACCCTAACCAAACATTTAAACTAAGCGTAATAGCAATAATAACCGCACAGAACATTTTAGAAATAAAAATGAAACGATTATTTGAAATAATTAATGAATAAATAACAAACGGTAGCAATGCCATAGTCACTAATAATGAAGAAAACACATGAGTTTGTAACATTACTCCCATACTAATACCTAACCCTAGCACAGAAAATTTCTGATTATTTTCTGTTGACATTTCAATACCATAATACAAAACCCAAGGTACAAGCATAGCTCCAACAGCAGTGAACGAGCCATTATAATTCCAAGAACTAAGAAAATAAGTAGTCATAAAAAGACAACCACAAAGTGTAGAAGTTAAGTCTGATAATTGAAGTTTTTTACAGATTCTGAATACTCCAAATGCTCCAATTATATTAATAAAAAAAGAAGTAATCAATTGAAATCTTATCCAATTTCCACTAATCAACAAAATAGCACCAAATAAATAAGCTACGAACGGGCCATAAACTGCATTTACAATTCTTGCAGATTGTGAAAAGCCAAAAGTTGATATGAAATAATTAAAATCTCCGGTTTTTAACTGCATCATTGTATCGTAAAAGCGATTCATATGAAATATAGAATCTACACCTAAAACGAATCCTTTTTCAGTAATTTGTGAGATTTGAATAATAACTGAAACTACTGTAAAAATAATGATTCCGTATAAATAAGATTTGATTTTTGAGTGTTGAATTACAATCAGCTCCTTAATTACATTAACACAAACTAGATTATATAATTTATTTGAAAAATCTAGTATTACGCAATTGGTCTATTTAAATCAGTTTCCTTAATAAGATATATTGGTCGATTTTTAGTTTCTAGAAAAATTTTAGCAATATACTTGCCTATTATTCCAATACATAATAGTTGCAATCCACCAACAAAAAGAATGATAGTAACTAAGGAAGGCCAGCCACTAGTAGGATCTCCCAAAAATAGAGCTCTCAAAATAATAAAAATCATAGCTATGACGGAGCCTACACAGGAAAGGGCACCTACAAATGATGCTATATTTAATGGAGCATCAGAAAAATTTACTATTCCATCAATCGAGTATTTAAAAAGACTCCAAAACGACCACGATGTTTTCCCAGCAACACGTTCTTTATTTTCATAAGAAATATATTTGGTATCAAAACCTACCCAACTAAAAATACCTTTTGAAAACCTATTATACTCAGTCAACTCAAGAATTGCATCCACCATTTGTCTCGTCATTATTCGAAAATCTCGAGCGCCGTCTACCATCTCGGTATCTGTAATTTTATTAATTAACTTATAAAAAATCGTTGCAAAAAAACTTCGAATTTTTGGTTCTCCTATGCGATTACTTCGTCGTGTCCCAATACAATCATATTTTTGAGTCTCAATAAGGTTAATCATTTCAGGTATCAATTCTGGTGGGTCTTGTAAATCAACATCCATTACAGTTACCAAATCTCCAGCAGCAGCCTTTAGTCCAGCATATAATGCTGCCTCTTTTCCAAAATTACGTGAAAATGAAATATAATGAATAGACTCGGGAAATAATTTGTTCATATTTTTTAAAATATCTAAAGTTCTATCTTTAGATCCATCGTTGACAAAAATATATTCTATTTCATGATTAATTTTATCCCTATTTTTTTCAACTTCTTTAATGAACAATTCAATCGTCTCTTCTTCGTTATAACATGGAACAATAATTGATAACACTAATATTTCCTCCAATCTGTGTACAAGGTTGACAAAGATACAGTAATAATAAATAAAATTATACCTTTAACCTACAAAAACAATAGTATAGATAAAACATTGTTTGTATTTATTATTAGGAGGTATTAATTACTTAGTCAAATCTATTATAATGTACACTATTACTACATAACACATCTATCATTTCAAATAATAATAATATATAATTTTCGATAACCTATTTCAATAGATAATTTAAATAAGTTCTAAAAAAACAGAATAAACAGCTTGACGTATCATATCCTTCAATACTCATTTCTATGTTTTAAATCAACCTTTTATTTTGTTCGACAAATAAAAAAACCGGAATAAAATCCGGTTAAAAACTAAATTATAATTTAGTTACTTCAGCTGCTTGTGGACCCCGAGCGCCTTCAACGATTGTAAATTCAACATCTTGGCCTTCTTCTAAAGATTTGAAGCCATCCCCTTGAATTGCTGAGAAGTGTACGAAAACATCATCGCCACCCTCAGTTGTAATAAAGCCAAACCCTTTTTCGTTGTTAAACCATTTCACTTTTCCTTGTTCCATATTTCGTGTAGCCTCCAAAAAATATAATTTAACGGATCACCCGTCACTTAATTATAACCAAAATTGGAAGCGGTAGCAAATTTTATTTTTCTAAAATATAATCATTCATAATAAAGCCATTGCCGATCTCATCGTCTTTTGTAGCAACAATTTTAAAGCCACAATGCTCGTACACTGCAATGGAATGCGCGTTATCCCGATTTACTCGCAGTTGTTGTTTTAAGCCTAATTTTTCACTTAAATTATCGTACCAAGTAAAAATTTCACGCATCAACCCCTGTCCTCGAAATTCTTTTTTGATGTAGAGCTTACTAATATAGATTGCTGTATCCTTAATCTCGTAGGCTGTATAACCAATAATTTCATCTTCTTTTAATAACGCAAAATAACGAGCACCTCGTTTTATTTCTGCTTCAATATTTTCTTTTGATTGATAATTGTGTAACATAAAATCCACTTGTTTTGCTCCAATAATTGGCGTAAACCACTCTTGCCAAATTTCGACAATAACAGGATATAATACTGCGATTTCTTGTTGTGTTTCAATTTTCTTTTTTTCCAAATTGTTTCCTCCAAATAAAAAATGTGGTGAAAGTTTCCCTTCACCACACTTTAGACTACTTATTTTGCGTTTTCAAAATGTTCATTGGCTTTATCCCAATTTACAACTTCCCAAAAAGCTGCAATATAATCAGGACGCACATTTTTATATTTCAAATAATAAGCATGTTCCCAAACATCTAAGCCGATAATTGGTGTTTTACCTTCCATCAATGGTGAATCTTGATTAGCAGTAGACATAATAGCCAATTTACCGTTATCAACTACTAACCAAGCCCAACCAGAACCAAAACGTCCAGTCGCAGCTGTTTTAAATTCATTTTTAAAATCTTCAAAAGAACCGAACGTTTCATCAATGGCATCTTTTAGAGCGCCAGTTGGTGTGCCACCAGCATTTGGTGCCATAATTTCCCAGAAGAATGTGTGGTTAGCATGTCCACCGCCATTGTTTTGAACAGCAGTGCGAATATCAGCTGGAATTTCATCCATGTATGCAATCAATTCTTCGACACTTTTTTCAGCTAATTCAGGATATTTTTCCAAAGCTGCATTTAAATTTGTTACATAAGTGTTGTGATGTTTATCGTGGTGTAAGTGCATTGTTTCCACATCAATATAAGGTTCCAATGCATCATATGCGTAAGGTAATTCTGGTAAAGTATAAGCCATTTCTAAACTCCTCCTAAATGTTATTTACAATGTAAACACTATCAAAGAAAAGTCAATTATTCAAAAAATATGCTTGTTTCATTTAGTAATTTCATCTTTTTTATCATCCAAAAAAGCTTTTCCTCTATATTTATTTTCAATAAAGTATAGTGGACGTCCTTTACTTTCTATAAATACTCTTCCAAGATATTCACCTAAAATACCTATAGAAATTAACTGACATCCTCCGAGAAATAGCATCATGATCATTAGAGAAGGAAATCCCGATGTATCTGCGCCTAAAATTAAGGTTTTAATTAAAACGTATATCATATAGATAAAGGCCGCAAACGAAACTAGAAAACCAAAATACATAGATAATTTTAAAGGAGCCGTTGTATATGAAGTAATACCTTCAATTGCAAGTTTTATCAACGAACCTAAATTCCACTTTGTTTCGCCATGTAACCTCTCATTGGCATCAAATTCAATTGCGACTTTCTTAAAACCAATCCAACTATAGAGTCCTTTTGTGTAACGTTGTGTTTCCCTTAGTTCTTGTAATGATTCGACTGCTTTTTTATCTAAAAGTCTAAAATCACCGGCATCTGCTAATACAGGAGCATCAGACATTGCCTCTAAAACTTTATAAAACCATCTAGATGTTGACTTTTTAAACCACGATTCACCATTTCGTTTATTGCGTTTTGCATAAACATCTTCGTAGCCCTGTTCCCACAAATTAAGCATTTCAATTATCGTAGCAGGCGGATGTTGTAAATCAGCATCAATTGTAATTAAAGCATCATGATTAAAATAATCAAAACCAGCTGCCATGGCAGTTTCTTTTCCATAATTTCTAGATAAGTCTATTAAAGAAACATAAGGAGAAAATTCCATTAACTCCATGACTTTTTCTACTGTATGATCTGTACTACCATCATTTATAAATAGAAATTCAAATTCATAGCGATCATAAACCGAACATAATGCTTCATCCAATGCTTGATACAGCGGAAAAACATTCTCTTCTTCACTATACGATGGAATAGAAATTAATACTTTCTTTTTCATTTAATATTATCCACCTTTACCTTTTTACTTTTAAAAATAAATAACTTACTAAATAAATAGTTAGAAATCACAATAAATATCTGGGTCAAAAGTTTTGCTATAAAATCTGATAAATGAAAAACTTTGATAAAAATAAACATGGATCCCATGTCAATTCCAAAAGAAAGCAAACGATAAAAAATAAACTTACCAAACTCAATAATCAGTTCGAAAAAGCTTTCAGTTTTTGATTTAAAAACCCAAATTTTATTTGTTATAAAAGCAAATAAAACCGCGGAAATCCATGAAATAGTATTTGAAATCACAAAATTAAAGTGGAATAGGTCTCGCGCTATAAAATACGCAACAAAATTAACCACTGTTGTTAAGCCACCAAAAAAAATATAAAGTATGATTTCCACTAACCGTTCATTTTTGATGATCTTTTGAATATAACCTTTCATTAACTCACCTCATTTATGTATCTTATCGTAATTTCAATATTGTTTCTAGTCATTATTTCTATTTTACCACCAATTCTCCTTGTAAAAGCACAAGACCTTCGATAGAATGGATTGAATACTTATAAAAGGAGTCCTGCTCTGAATGTTATCACTAATGAAAAGTTCTTTTTTCCAGTTTCAAAAATTACTGGAAGCAAAAAAATTACCATTTGGAAAGATAATTGGTTATGTCTTTATATTGGGAGCTGTTCTAGCATTGCCTCTTGCTTACAAAGTAAGTGGTGTTTTTCATGAAATCCAGCAAGATGGTCAAAAAATTGCCGCAAAACTTCCCGATTTTACTATAGAAAATAATCAACTTACGCCGGCAAAAGAAAATGAAAAAGGTTTTATCTATCAAACGGATTCAATTATTTTTACTTTTGATCCAGAAGGAAAGCGTACTGAAAAAGATATTACTACCGATATGGTTGGCAACTTTTTAAGTATCGGCCTATTAAAAGGTAGTCTAGTCGTTGCCATGCCAAGTACTGGAACAGGTTCTGCTTTATTAGGTGACAATCAACTAGTTATCCCCTACACAGAAGCTGCTTTAAAAGGCTTAGACGGCCAACATATTCGTGAGTACTTAAAAGACGCTAAAATACCTTGGTGGATGTATCTGATTGCCTTTTTAGTTTCTCTTTATCCTAGTGTCATCAATTTACTCGTGACACTATTATTTGCCACTCTTGGCGCAACATTGCAAACAAAAATGCGCCGACTCAGCTTAAGTAGTTTTGAAAATTTCAAAATTATTGTTTTTGCAGCAACACTCCCAGTTGTTATAACTGCATTAATTCACCTTGTAACCATGGGATTTGACGGAACAATGTTCATCTTGATTGCAACTTTATTTATTTACAATCAAGTGATAAAAGGCCTGGCTGGCAAAGACAAAGTTTAACTTAATCAAAAGACTCTTTTCAAATTTAGAAAAGAGTCTTTTTTTGTTCCTTTTGATACAATGAAAGTAGCTAATCATTAAAAGGAGATGTCCTTATGACAAAATTTATCTTATCACAACGTTCTTTTAAATCTGAGTATCTCGATCAAATGAAAAAAATAGCCCCTCAATTTCAATTTATTACAGAGATTCATGCAAAAGAAGATTGGGAAAAAGTTGCAGTTACGATTGGCTGGCAAGAAGAATGGCAACCACTATTAGCTTCAAACTCTAATTTAAAATGGGTACAAAGCATTTCCGCTGGGGTTGATTATTTACCACTTAACGATTTTGAAAGTAAAAATATTTTATTAACCAATGCAAAAGGCATTCACAAAGAAGCAATTAGTGAACATGTTTTAACAACTATTTTGATGCGTCTGCGGGGCTTTAATGAAGCAACGATTGGTCAACGTCATAAAAAATGGAGTCAAGCTGTTTTTTACGGAAAATTAGAAGAACAAAAAATTCTTATCATAGGTACTGGCCAAATTGGTCAAGAACTGGCTAAAACATTAAAATTATTAGGAAATCAACCTGTAGGAGTAAATACAACAGGCCATAAAGTAGCAAATTTTGAACAAACTTTTGCTATTTCACAGTTAAAATCAATCGTTAAACAATTTGATTTTGTCATCAACATCTTACCGCTCACAACACAAACTCATCACTTATATGATGCCGACTTTTTCAACGCTATGAAACACACTGCAACTTTTGTTAATGTCGGAAGAGGAGCTAGCGTTGACACAAACGCTTTACTTGTAGCACTCCAAAAAAGAAGCATTGCTTATGCTGCATTAGATGTTTTTGAAGAAGAACCGCTTCTTCAAACTAATCCATTATGGCAGCTCGATAATATTTTAATTACACCTCACATCGCAGGGATGGTACCACATTTTCAACAAAAATTTATGGCAATCTTTTTACAAAATCTAACATCTTTTGTTTCAAATCAATCTGTCGTTAAAAATCAAGTCGATTTAAAAAAGGGTTATTAATCTTTCCCCTTATATTCTTATATAAAATGCAAAATTAAAAACCTTGGTAAAATAGCTAAATCATTATTTCTAGCTATTTCCAAGGTTTTGATTATTTTCTTGATCAGATTCTTTAATTAAATAATGAGGTCTTTTTTTAGTTTCCAAAAAGATTTTGCCAATATATTTACCAATAATCCCTAAACAAAGTAGTTGCAACCCACCAACAAATAAAAAAATCGAAACCATCGAGGGCCAACCACTCGTCGGATCACCAAATAATAATGCCCGAATTACAATAAAGATTAAAGCAAGACCAGAGCCTAAACAAGAAAATGCTCCTACAAAAGAAGCAATATTTAAAGGTACATCAGAAAAGTTTACAATCCCATCAAGAGAATATTTTAATAATTGCCAAAAAGACCAAGAAGTTTTACCAGCAACACGTTCCACATTTTCATAAGCAATGTATTCTGTCTGAAAACCAACCCAGCTAAAAATTCCCTTTGAAAAGCGATTATACTCTGTTATTTGTAAAACTGCATTCACCATTTTTCGTGTCATTAGACGAAAATCTCGTACGCCAGGGACAAGTTCCGTTTCACCAATTTTATTCATCAAGCGATAAAATAAACCAGCAAAAAAACTTCGAATTTTTGGTTCACCAGCACGGTTTTTTCGTCGAGTTCCCACACAATCCAAGTGATGTGCGACTAGTAACTGATACATTTCGACTAATAAGTGCGGCGGATCCTGTAAATCGGCATCCATTAATGTGATATAGTCTCCTTTGGCATTTTGCAAACCAGCATAAATTGCAGCTTCTTTACCAAAATTACGCGAAAAAGAATAGTAATGAATTTTTTTAGGATTTTCTTTTGCTAGATGCTGCATGAGTGGCAGTGTTTGATCGGTAGAACCATCATCAATTAAAATATATTCGATTTCAAGAGGTAATTTTTGTTCAATTTTTTTCATTTCAGTAAAAAAATAAGGTAAACTTTTTTCTTCATTAAAACAAGGTACAATCACTGATAAAAGCATCTGCATAGGCTCCTAACAATTTTATTCTTCTTGAAATAGATACTTAGGTTCATTTAATTCTCCATCTAAATCAACTGTTAAATCGTAGCCTTTAAAAAACCATTCATCTGCTTCATCTGCGTAAAATAAAATACCATCTACAGTTGTTTTTCCAATTGGATGTTCAGGTGTATCCACTGACATTCCCACTGAAAAACCTTCATGAACTTGGGTTTTGCCATAAACTTTTCCGTAAAACCGTACACCCATTCCGTCATCTACTGTCAATTCATTTTTAAACCATTGTGCAGCTTGTGGTGTTATTGTTATTTTCATCAGTATCCCTCGCTAGTCATTCATTTTTTCGTCTAATATATCGACATCATCTGTTTCCCCAATCACTAACAAATTATCATTTTTTAAAACGATTTCATCAGCAGTTGGCGAAACTACTACTTTACCATTTACGCGGCGAATTCCTACCACCGTTAACCCAAAATTTTGTCGAAAATTCAGATCTGCTAAACTTTTATCGTAGAATTTCGGATTGGTTACACGAATTTCTGCTAAAGAATAATCATCAGATAATTCTACGTAATCTAAAATATTTTTAGAAACCAAATTATGCGCAATACGTACACCCATGTCTCGCTCCGGATGGACAACGCGATCTGCACCAATCTTTTCTAATACGCGGGCGTGATATTCATTTTGCGCTTTCGCTAAAACATTTGGTACACCCATTTCTTTAACCATGAGCGTGACTAAAATACTTGCTTGAATATCTTCACCAATTGCAACAATGACATGATCAAAATTTCGAATTCCTAATGAACGCAACGTCATTTCATCTTGTGCATTCCCCACAACAGCGTGGGTAGCAATGTTCATATACTCATTCACGCGATCTTCACTACTGTCTATAGCTAATACTTCTTGACCAGATTCAATTAGGGTACGACAAATACTGCCGCCAAATCGTCCCAAGCCAATAATGGCATAATTTTGTTTCATCTTATTCTCCTCATTTTAGAAATTTGAAACTTAGTGACTGTTACTTATGAAGTTAGTATAACAAAGACCCCTTCGTTGTGCTATCGAAGAGGTTTTTTCTTATTTGGCTAAACCATGTTTAAAAGCATAAATAGCTGCTTGAGTTCGATCTTCTACTTCTAGTTTGGATAAAATATTAGAAACATGGGTTTTCACCGTTTTTAAAGTAATAAAAAGTTCATCTGCAATCTCTTGGTTGCTTTTTCCTTGCGCGATTAATAATAAAATCTCTCGTTCACGATTGGTTAAATCTTCATGTAAAATCGGCGTTCTATTGGTTAAGCGATGCATCATTTTATTGGTAACTTCTGGTTCTAAGATTCGTTCACCTCGATACGTCGCCCGAATAGCGTCAGCAATTTCATGTGCTGTAGACGTTTTAAGTAAATAGCCTGATGCACCAGCTTCAATTGCAGGATAAACTTTTTCGTCATCAATAAAACTAGTAACTATTAAAATTTTAGCTTCTGGCCAACTTTTTAAGATGGCTTTTGTCGATTCAATACCATCCATCACATCCATCACCAGATCCATTAAAATCACGTCTGGTTTTAATTCCAGCGCTTTTTCATAACCAATTTGACCATTCTCAGCTTCACCAACAACTTCTATATCTTCTTGAATCGATAAATAGGAAGAAACCCCTAAGCGAACCATTTCATGATCATCGACAAGTAACACTTTAATCACACCAATATCCTCCTTCAAACCAAATCACATTATCTACGATTATATTTTAATCCTAGACAATTGGAATTTTTATTTCAACACTTGTTCCTTGTCCTTTAAAACTAATAATCTTACACGTACCACCGACACTGGCGACACGTTCTTTAATATTCATTAAACCATAGCTACCGGCGTTTTGCTCGCTTGTATCAAAACCTACACCGTCATCAATGACCCGTAATAAGACATTTTGCCCGACTTTATGCAAATAAACTTCCAATTCTTCTGCTTTAGCGTGACGCAACGTATTGGATAGTAGTTCTTGAACAATTCGAAAAAGTTGATCTTCAATGGTAGGCGCAAGACTAATTTCTTCTGCTTCCCACTTCAACTTAATCTTTATTTTAGACTGTAGCTCATTTAACAACTGTTCAATCCCCATTTTCAAACTCTTACCTTCTAGACTAACTGGACGCAAATGTAAGAGCAGTGCTCGCATTTCAGATTGCGAAGCGTTGATGATATCTGAAACCATCTGTAGTTGTTTTTGCTGTGGTAATGGCAATTCCATTTTTTGGGCCTGCTCATTTAATGCTGACAACATCATCATAGCTGCAAACAATTGTTGCGAAACAGAATCATGAAGTTCACGGGCTAAGCGATGCCGCTCCACTTCTAAAATTTCTTCTTTTGTCTGCCCGTCCATTAATTGTGGCCGGCTATTTAAAGTTTGAAGTTCTGTAGAAAGCTTATTTAGCTTTTGACCAATCTGGACAATATCTTGATCAATCGCAGTTAAATAATGATTTTCTTTTGAATGGGAAACAGATTCTTCTAACAACTCCGATTCATAGTTACCCGCCACTAATAATCTTAACTTTTCTTCTATTTCCCCAAATGAACTCTTACGGAATAAAGAAATCAAAATATAAGTAACCACACCAAAACCAACGGAAATAGCCAAAATATAAAATATCAAAGGTAAAAAGAAAACCCGCGTTTGCAGCGAAACAAGCCACCAATCTTTAACCTTATTAGCATGAAGATAAGAAAATAAAACTAAAATTAACGTGATAAATATGGCAATTCCAGTATAAAGTGCAATCATTCCTTTTGAAATTTTTGCCATCATACTCGAATCACCTCAATATCCCCAATTAAAGTACTAGATAAAATTTTAATACGACGTTCGCTCGTATCATAATCTTCACTATAGACGGTAATTCTTTCACTGCGTAATGCGGTTTGTTCACCTACAAAAGTTACATTTCCAATAAAGCTGCCATGCTCTAAAGCTATTCCAATTCCTAGCGGCACTAAAATTCTTGTTTTTCCAAAACCCTTTCGCAGCATAATAATATTATCTCGTTTTGGTAAAATCGTATTTCCCAAATCAATAATCGTATCACCAGAAATCATATTGATGTTAATATCATCCCATTCAAAAACTTGATGACCAATTCTTTCATTACCAAATAAAGCTTGGCGCTCCATTTTACTTGGATGAAGCTTTGGAACAGTTGTTTCTACCATCACCATTTGTTTTTTCTTCCAAAAGGCATTTTTGGTTAAATCCAGACCTGTTATTTCTACGCCTTTTAACCCAATAAATAAAACACCAAATACTAACATTAACCAGACAGCAGGATTATTTAAAAGACTGATAAATACTGCTAATAAACCAACAATCAACCAAAAATTGGTTCTACGCCCTCTTTTTTGGGCACGGCTAGTCGTATACAAGCATAAAACGCCAAATATAAGTAGTAATAATAAAGGCGGACTATTGAAGACCTGCCATAGAGCATAAAGAAACAATAGTGCTTCAACTACAAGAAAAAAACGCCAAGGACTTCTCAATTTTGCCACCTCCGGATAGTTAATCTTTTCATAGATAAATCGCTCCAAAACTTTTGATTCTTCACAACATTTCTATTTTATCATAACGAAAAGTGAAAAAATAGAATCGGTCTAAAGAATGAAAAAAGAATGATCTCAACTACTAAAAGTTAAGTGATGTTTTCACCTAAGCGTTAGTCAGATTGAAAAAAATCAACTTTTTTATTATTTTTTTGATTACAAGTGCTTAGTTTTATCAAATAAAAAGCCAGCTTAAGAACTCTTATCGTCCTTAAACCGGCTTTTGTTATCTTCTAAAATCTAAATTTTATGAAAACGAATTTAATTTATTAGGCTTGTTCAACTTTAGTAATTTTTACTAACATATCGCCACCAGGAGTTTGGATTGTGACGTCTTCACCAACTTTTTTACCAATCAAAGCTTGTGCAATTGGTGAATCGTTAGAAATTTTACCGGAAAAAGGATCTGATTCCGCGCTACCCACAATGGTATATTCTTCTTCATCACCATCTGGTTGTTCCACAAAAGTAACTTTTTTACCAAGTGAAACTTCATCACTATCGACACCGTCATTATCAATAATTTGAGCAAAACGAATCATATTTTCTAAAGTTGTGATCCGACCTTCTACAAACGCTTGTTCATCTTTTGCAGATTCATACTCGGAGTTTTCTGATAGGTCACCAAAACCACGTGCGATTTTGATTCGTTCAATAATTTCGCCACGTTTTACTGTTTTTAATTCTTCTAATTCTTGTTCTAATTTCTCTTTACCTTCAACTGTCATTGGATAAACTTTTTCTACCATGGTAATTTCTCCTTCATTCTCAACTCTAAAATTGCAAATAGTAACCTTTTCGCAATTAATATCGAAAAGGTTACCACGCTTTTTTTAAAATGTAAATGTTAATAATTTAATTATTGACATATTTTTCAACTAAAGCTAAATGTTCTTCATAAGTTTCTGCATAATAAACTTTGCCTGTTTTAATATCGGCAACAAAATAATAATAGTTATTTGGTGTTGGATCTAATACCGCTTTAATTGATTGTTCACTTGGACTATCAAATGGTCCTGGTCCGTAACCTGTATTCGTATATAAGTTATATGGCGAATCCACTTGTAAATCTTTATTGTATACTTTTTCTTTATGTTCTCCTAATGCATATAAAATTGAAATATCCGATTGTAATGGCATACCTGCCGCAATGCGATTAAAGAATACTTGGGCAATCTTCTTGCGATCTGTTTCTGTTACACCTTCTTTTTCAACTAAAGAAGCAAGCGTCATAACTTCTTGGACATCCATATTTTTTTGCTTAATTGTTTCATAATATGCAGACATAACACTGTTTGTCTTCTCAATCATTTGAGTCACAATATCTTCTAAAGAAGAAGTTTTGTAATAATCATAAGTCGCTGGGAATAAATAACCTTCCAAACGATAACGAACACCGCTTGCCTTAGCTGCACTTGCTAAAAGATCAGGATATTTTTTCTCCATTTTTTTAAAGAAATCATCATCTTTCATTAAATCAATAAAATCAGTTTTTTTGATTTTGGTATCTTTTGCAATAATATCACCAATTTTATCGATATCAACACCCTCAGGTATAGTAAGTTTGGCATCAGCTCCGGCAGTTCCTGCACCGCCACCTTGTAGGTTCTTACTAATATCTTCTAAAGACATAGAAGGTGAAAAATGATAACTACCAGCTTGAAAACCAGTTAAGTTATTGAATTTCGTATAGTAATTAAACACCATTCCACTTTTAATTACTTTATCTTCTTGTAATATTTCACCTATTTGTTTATTAGAGGAACCACTTGGAATTTCGACCGCAATTGTTTTTTTGCTATCGGGATCTAGCGGCTGTAAACTACTAGAAACATAACGGTAAACAGAAAATCCTAAAATACTACCAATTACAAGTAGGGCTAAGACGACAACTGTGACAATTTTACTAACAATACGATCTTCTTTTTGACGCATTTTACGTCGCTGCAATTCTTCAGCAGAAGCACTTAAAGCCGGTTTATTATCATTTTTAATCTTTTCTTTAACATTTTTCTTTTTAGCAGGTGTTTTCTTTGTTTCTTTTTTCGTCGTAGTACCTTTTTTAGAGGAAGTGTTAGTTCCCTTGGTTCCGCCACTTCTTCTAGTGCCAACTGACTCTTTTGAAACATTCAAGCGTTCTCTTTGGCTGCCTTTATTTTGTTGACTATCTTGATTGGAACTTCTTTTTGGCTTAGAAGCTTCCTCATCTGAATTATTTAACGAATTTAAAATCTTGTCTTTGAAAGATTCTTCTTCTGGATGTTGTTTAGACAAAACAACTCCTCCTTACTTTCATGATACTAGCTTGTACCATTATACACGAAAGTCAGGAGGAGTAAAATGCTTTTTGCTATTTTAAAACTTTATCAACAATTATTTCGTAGCGTTTGCATTAATATAACCCAGCCATACACCACTGTGACTGTATAAGGAATAATATGTTGCACCATTAAAATGTTTATACTGATATTTAGCAATCAACGTTTGGTTTAAATAGTTATTACTCTTATTTTTTTCTTTCCAAGAAAAATTTTGCCAAATACTATAATTTTTGCGTTTAATCTTTACAGATTTATTATAAGACAACGCAATTCCTTGTTTTCCAGTAATTTTCGTTCCATTTTTATTCACGTAACCTAACCACTTATTATTCTTATCATAAAGAGAAAGATATGAACTACCATTGGTATGCTCATAAATGTATTTCGCATTCAGTGTTTGGTGATAATAGTTTGAAGAAGCATCGCGCTTTTTCCAAGAAAAGTTTTGCCAAAAATTATAGTTTTTACTACTAATAGAAACATATTGATGAAACGCTCGTGCTGGTCCTTGATTTGCTTGTTTTGTCAACACATCATTTGCCACATAGCCTAACCATTTACCGTTCATATCATAAAGCGATTCATAACGTCTTCCATTAAAAGCGTTATAATAATATTTAGCCACATAAACTTGTTTTTTTATTTCAGCAGTAATCTTTTTTGGCTTATTTAGATTTTTATTGGTATACAAATTCGCATTACTGTTGATCTTAACATAGCTATTTGTTGAATAAATTTTACCAAATTGGCCACCTGCGCCATTGGTAGTAGCATTTTTATTTAGATAACCTACCCATTTGCCGTTGTTATCATATAAAGAATAGTAACTTGAGCCATTAACGTGGTCATAACGATAGCGTACTTCAAGAGTTTTATTAAGATAAGTTGCAGAATTTGAACGCTTTTTCCACGAAAAATTTTGCCAAATAGAATAATTTTTATTAGTAATCGTCACATAACGCTGATCTTTAATCGCCTCTCCTTGTGGTGTACCAATAAACTTACCTTTGTAATCAGCCGACATATCAAAAACCCCATTAACACCTGGAAAAACTACTTGAGAGGTCCATTGCCACGCACTAAACTCTGTATTCCAATGATTAGTGGGGTTATAAGGATATTGGGCTATCCAACAGTTATCTAAACCTAATTTTTGAGTGTCAATCTTCCCTGTGTCAACCCAATGACGCCCAATATAATGCATAGTATTTTTAAAACCTAACTCACTTAATCGTTGGGCAAAAGCCAGCGAATTTTTTGTATGGTCTCCACTGTTAACAATCTGAGGTTCTTCAATATCATTTACCATTAAAGTGTTACTAGTTAATTGTAGGTTCTTTGCAAACGCGGCAAAATATTCCGCTTCTCTTCTTGCCTGTGACACACTAGTGAACCAACTATAATGATAGACATGAACCTTCAGACCAGCTGCTTGTGCATTTTTGATTTGATCAGCAGCATATGGATTTTTATAAGAAGTAGCTTCAGTAAGCTTCACTACTACACTTCTTACACCATAATTTTTAATTTTAACATAATCCGATACTTTTAAATCACTATTCCAAGAAGATACATCAATAAAATCAAATCGTGGTCTCCCAGACTCACCTGCGTTAATTGTTGGAATAGAAAACGCACTCCTACCATAAGAACGTAGCTTTCTTCGCCCAGCTGCCCCATTCAAATCAGAGCGACTTCCTTGCAAAGGAAATAAGTCATCTGTTTGCTGTAGATACGCTTGTAAGTCACTATCTGTTTCAGAATAAGTTTCTGTTGTAGAAGTTTCTGTACTTTCTACAGATTCATCTGTTTTAGTATTTTTTTCTGTAGAATCCGTAGAAAACAAAAGTTCATCTTTACTGGTCTGATTTTTTTCAGTTTCTGATGAAGTACTCTGTATGCTTTCTGTGTCAATTGTCACTTGATTTTCTACGTTATTGGCAAAAGAATCTTCTGCAGCTTTAACTGCTGTAACATTTAATGTTGTACTTAACAACAATCCCCCAACTAACAATCTGATAACATTTTTCAATTTCAATCTCCTTCCAATCTTTTTCCTATTATAATTTAATCATACAATTAAAATAGGAAAAAGCAAAGAGCGAATGTATTCTATTTTCTTACTTTTGAAGTATAAAACGTTCATCAATAGAATCAATCTAGTTACAATTAGTTTTTTCTTTTACTAATACTTCCAATACTATAGAAAATATAATATGATATTAAAGGTTATACACACTAAAGGAGGAAATCATCGTGAAAAAATTTTTTTGTTACCGTAATAAAATATTCGTTATATCACTTTTCGTTTTATTAACAATACTATTTTATATGGTACCTTACAGCCATGATGAATGGATGTGGGGAACTCAAGAAGGGATAAACTTATTAAAAAACGGTTTCCAAGGATACAACGGTCGCTATTTTGGTGATCTTCTATCCTTAATAATCACTCGAAGTGTTCTAGTTAAAGCTTTGGTCATGTCAACCACGATTGTTATTCTTTTTATTTTAATAAATAAATATCTTTTGTCACATTTTAGAAAATTCAATAAGACTCTAGCTTGTTTCATTGTACTATTCTTATTGTTTTCTCTTTCCCCAATAATGATAAAACAGACTTATGGCTGGCCAGCAGCATTCGTAAACTTTGTACCTCCCACTCTTTTTATCATTTTATTTATAGATATTTGTACAAAAAAATTTAAAAAAGAAATTCAATTGTCACGAATTAAGGAAATTATCTGTGGTATCTGCATCTCACTAGGAATGCAATTTTTTAGTGAAAATATTACTTTATATTCCTTAATTGTCGGCGTAACTTCATTTATTATCTTTTCTATTTCTAGTAGAAAACTCGATCTATTTTCTTTAACATTTTCGATTGTTTCATCTATATGCACATTTTTAATGTTCTCGAATCCTGCATATTCAACAGCAGCATCTCAAACTCATGGTTATAAAGAGATAACATTAACTTTTGATGTTCTAATAGAAAAATTATATTCAGAATTAATTCCATATATCTTTTATGAAAATAAGATTGTTTCATTAATAGTTCCAACATTAATCATTATTTTTATTTTAAAAGATTTTTCGATGTATTCACAAAAATATTCTATAAAAAAAATCCTAAATATTTTTGTATTAATTATTTCTTCAATTTATCTTATCTTTACTCTTTTATTTTATCCTAATTTAACATTATCCGTAACATACAATGATCTTATTATTAGCTCCTTTGGCTTCTTATTTGCATTTGCACTAATTTGTTTCACGATAATAAACTTTGACTCTTGGAAACGTAATTCTTTACTTCTTATTATTTTATCTATTCCACTAGTTTCATTTTCTCTTGTTGCTGCAAACCCAATTGGCGCACGTTCTTTTTATCCTGTATACATTTTTTGGATATTAATGATTCTATTTATAATAGGTGAAATATTTTGCAATAGCAGCATTTCTACCACAACAATTCAGTCTTATTGCATTGCTACTGGTATTTTGGTGGCATCAGTACTACTATTCTACTTTTCTATTTATGGATACACGTTTAAAGCCACTTTACAACGTAATAATATTATTGAAGAAAGTGTTTTAATGAATGCGAAAGAAATTAACTTGCCTAAATTGCCCAATGATACCTACTATTGGCAGACAGATACTAAGAACCCAACTTGGCTAAAACGATTTAAAAAATTCTATCATATTCCTGATAATATAGAAGTAAAATTTTATAAAAACGAACAGAATTAATTAGTACAAAATATTCTTATTATTAGGCTCTTTGTCAAATTGTGTTGGTGGAGACAAAAATTAATAAAGGTTAGTCAAATATGCGACGCATTTTGTGCGTCGCATATTTTAGTTTTTAAAGATCAATCCTTGTTGTAAATAAATACGTGCGCGAAAATTATAGAAATTCCGATAACCAAAAGCTGTCCTTTTTATTAACTTAATCTTGTTGTTTAATCCCTCAGTTGTCCCATTCGATAGTTTCACTTTAAACGCATTCTCAATTCCTGCACGATAACGCTGGAAGATTTGAAATTTCTTTTTGAACGATTCTGACAAAGTAGATGCCATCGTTTGAAGCGTTTCTTGAAACCCTTCATAATCTCGCTTCGTGAAGTGATAACGTAATAATTGCATAAACTGATAGGTCTCTTTCAACTCTTCGTTGTAAGTTAAGAGTTCGTCGACAATTTCCGTTTGACTAATTAGCCGATGAAACAATCGATTGTTAATTGATGATGCTTATCCACTAAGTCCATTTTCGAAGAAATGTTTGTCCACAATCGTGACAGAGAAAGCGCGTGCTTCAATTCTAACAGGGTCAATTTTTCTTTAAATTTCAACATCTGCGTGCGTGTTGTATAAGAGCCGTTACGAATAATTCGAACCGATTCGCAATGTTCACAATGAGAAGGATAGTCATCTAGTTTTCCTCTGATAAAATGTGCTTGAACCCCTTTATACTCTTTTTCAAAAAGCCATTCTTCCTCAAAATGTAACGATTTGTCTGTTAATCTAAGTAATTTTCTAGTATTATTATCCATAGAGACTCCTTTGGTATGGTATTGTTTTAGTCGACTAAATTTTACCAAATGTGAGTCTCTTTTTGATTTGAAGAAAATCATAACCACCCTTCAAAAGAGTGGTTTGCACTAGGGCTATAAGCCCTTTACACCGGCCAGCGCCTAAAGAATCTGCCTTTGCCACTTTTGCTCACCTTTAAAAAGGTGGTTGTATTACTCTCTAACCCTTGAAAGGGTCTTCCTATTCTCGAACGCTCAATTTATCTAGTGCTATATCATGTTTCTCTTGTTCTTGAATATATTTTCTTATAGTCGCTTCATTCAATCCCACTGTACTTACATAATAGCCTTCTGCCCAAAAATGTCGATTTCCAAACTTATATTTTAAATTCGCATGTTTGTCAAAAATCATTAACGTGCTTTTCCTTTTAGATAGCCCATAAAACTGGACACACTCATTTTTGGTGGAATACTCAATAACAGATGAACGTGATCTGGCATCATATGTCCTTCTAATATTTCCACCCCCTTATATTTTTACATAACCGTTTAATAATCTCTTGAATGCTTGCTCGATATTGATTATAGATGATTTTTCTTCTATACTTTGGTGTGAATACAATGTGGTATTTACATAGCCACTTTGTATGGGCTAAACTATTTGCTTTGTTAGCCATTTCTTATCCCTTCCTTTCGTTATCAATATGACCTGAACAATCATATTTTAACGATATGAAGGGCTTTTTGGTAGAACCATTTATTCCCCACCCGCTTAGTAGGTGGTTTTATGTTTCACTCGCTTTACGAGTGAAACTAGGTCTAAAGACAACAAAAAAGTGTTGGCAGAAAATCATCCTCGATTTTCCACCAACACAAAATATTATAGAACCATAAAAGAATTGCTTAGCCGTATCTATATATATATATATAGATAGATATCGATTGTTCTAATGAATTTTTTTAACAACACTCAATGGCAAAAAGCCAGAAAAACCTATTCCTATAAATCTTTTTGTCATTAGTCACTATATTTTTTATGATTATTTTACAATCTAATAAAGAAAACTTTCTATACTAATAAATCATATAAACACTATACAGTTAGTTGCCAAATCAGATTCCATTGGTACTATTTGTCAGAGTCCTCGTTTGTAATGTATTTATTAGAAAATTTCAATTGGGCTAAGAAGTCATTGTGTCTTATCCAACCTTCACTTCCATCTTCAATTAAAATTTTATAGCACGGACTTCCTACGAACATCCCTGTAATTGGATCAATTAAATTTGCCTTTTCCGTTATAACAGCATTTTGATTATTAGCCACTACGTTTTTAATAATTTTATAATTTGCCATGCCAACAACATCAGACCATAATACTAAATCGTTTAGAATAGTAATACTTTGTTCTTCAAAATATACTTTCTTTTTAGAATATTTTTTTAAACCTAGAACGAAAGAAACTGCTTTTTCTGTTGCATTACCACTGTCCCACGAACAATATTTTTTAACAAATTCCGTATAGTTTTCTGAAAGAGTTGGTGTTTGTAGTTGCTTTTCTAATTCAATATACAAATCTTCTTCCATTTCTACAATTTTACCAGGAGCTTCCGTTTTAAAGTCGAAATAAAATCCACGAATTTCATCAGCGTATTGCTTCAAATCGTACGTATAAAAAATTATTGGACGCATTAGATTTGCATAATCAAAAAATACAGAAGAATAGTCTGTAATGAGTATATCGCTAATAAGATACAAATCGTTTATATCTTGATAATCAGAGACATCAAATGCAAACTCATTATCCTGTATATCTAATTGATTAGCTATCAAATAATGTGTACGAATCAAGATAACACACTGGCTACCAAACTCTCTTTGCATTCTTTCAATATCTAAATGTAATTTTGCTGTAAAGAAGTCTGCTTTTACGTATTCATTGTCTCTCCAAGTTGGAGCATATAAAACTACTTTTTTCTCGCTTTTTATTCCCAACTTACTCTTTATTTTTTCTATATTACCTACATTATAGTTTATAAGTATGTCGTTCCTTGGATAACCACTATTTATCATTTGTTCATCTCTAAGTCGAAACGCACGCTTAAAAATTTCAGTTGAATATTTATTTGGACTTAAGCAATAATCCCATTTTTCAGAGTCTTTAATCACATCGTCGTGATAATCTTGTTGCGTTTTTCCCGGCATATTTACTAAAGAAACATCTCTTCCTAATGTTTTTAGAGGCGTCCCGTGCCATGTTTGAATTAATATTGTTCCTTTAGGTTTTTCCATCCAAAGTGGTAAACGAGTATTTATAATCCAATATTTCGCTCGAGCAATTTTTCTTACGCCTCTTAAAGTCAATCTTTCAACATAAGGTATTCCATTTTTCTTAAAGTATTCTACATATTCTTTATTTACATTCCAAAAGTAGTCATATTCAGGATGATATTTTTTTAGATATTCATATATTGCTTTAGGATTGTCACTATACTTCCTTCCAAAAAAACTTTCAAAAATTACGATATTCTTTTTCTTTTTCTTACCTTCATATTTTAAATAAGCCGGATACCATTTGTTATATCTAAATAAAATTTTTATTTTATTTAATATTAATGGCTCTCCCTTTGTTAAATCAGCAGATTTTGAGAGCATCCTTTCGCTAGCAATTTTAGCCGCATTTCCTTGTCTACCAAATTCACAAAAATCCTGATAAAACTGCTCTAAACTGTCCTGATATATTAGTTTATTTGACTTTAAATTCAACAATGCATCTAGTAATTCAGTATTATTCTGCACGATAGGACCTGGTACTGTAGTTTGATAATCTAGATAGATACCTCGTAAGTCATTGATATATTCTTCCATATCAAATGCAAAAAATATCATCGGCCGTTTCAAATACCCATAATCAAACATTACTGAGCTGTAGTCAGTAATTAGGCAATCACTAATTAGATATAAATCATTTATTTCAGAATAATTAGATACATCAATTGCAAAAGGAAAGAATTCATTAATATCTATTTTATTAGCTACAAAGTAATGTAACCTAACTAATATTACGAACTCATCAGAAAGATTTTTTCTCAATAAATCAAGATTCAAAACAAAATCAAAACCTGCTTTATTCCTATAGGTGGGAGCATATAAAATTATTTTTTTGTTTTTGGGTATCTTTAATTTCTCTTTAATTTTATCAATTGAATCCATATCTATCCCTTTATTTAAAGAATCATTTCTTGGATAGCCTGACTCAATAATTTCTCCTTCATAATTAAAAGCACTTTTTATTTTATCAGTCATATATGAGGAAGGCGAAACAGCAAGATCCCATCTACTATTCCTACGAGAAAAATTATTTTGAACTTTTTTTGATGCATTTTTAAAGTGAGGTTCATCAAAACCCATAGTTTTCATAAAAGTGCCATGAAAAGTTTGCACTTCTATTTGTCCTTTTCTCTTTGAGTATTGATTTGGAAAATTTGTATTTTCAATTAAATATTTTGCCCGGGCAAAATAATACCAGTATCTTAAACTATTTTTTCTAACTTCAATAGCAGGACCATCTATATCCTTATTTGTTGCCGTAAGAAACCACACATGTTTTAAATTAGGATAATTAGAATATAAATATTCATACATAGCTTTAGGATTGTCATTAATTTTACTAGACCAATAACTATCATAAACCACCAAATTTTTATCTAAGGGTAGGAGTCTCATAAATGGATATAAAAATGAATAAATAATCTTTCTTTTTAACTTAGAGTTATCGAATATCGACCAAGATTGTGATATTCTAATACCTAAAAATTTATTTGAAGTTTGGTAAACATTCATGACGAATTTATCAACTGTAAATCTCGAAATTAAATTATCGTTATCAAGACTGATTTTATAAGAAACCGTTCTTCTGTCCTTATTTTTTAACACATCAAGAAAAGCATCATATTTACCAGGGTTAAAATAAAATTTATTATTATCAGTTTTAAGAGGAATTTCTACCAAGAATAAATTTTCACGTATTTTCTTTACTGAAAATATGTACTTATTTTCAGTGTTATTCTGAACCATTCTAAAGGTAAAATCCGAGCCAGATATATTATCCTCACTCTCTAAAAATAGAGATATCAAAGTATCTCGACTTTCAACTTTAGTTGTCTTAATTAATCCAGAAGTTTTTTCAATAGCAATTTCAAAGAGTTGCGGTGAATAAATCATACACGGAATATTACCTACGTTTAATTTAGGTAATCCCTCTATAGATACAGTATAGTTGAGTTCATTCATATACTTATCGTATATATGAATAACTTCTTTTCCATTCTCCCATAATTCGTCAAGTTTAGATTCAACTGTAGTAGCTGAATTCTTAACTACTGGGATAATTTTCTCTTTTTTTTCAGCTAAATTATAGAATCCTATAGAGGAGATACCCTCACTCGAACTCAATTTCAGCAAAATCGTTCCATTATCAATTTTAATATCGTGTAATATTCTATCATTTTTTCTAATGATAAAAGTAAGCTCCCAATTATTATTATAATGAGCTTCTATAACAAGGTCACCAATAATAAAGGGTGCTATTTTTTGTATTCCTTTTTTGGGATTAGCAAGAATACCAGAAAAATTACCATTTAATAGTTTTGAATTTAAAGATACCTTCCAAATTCCCTCTTCTAATTCATTTGCTATCTCATAGAAATCTATATTAATTGTAAAATTTAATTTTATTCTTCTACCAATAATTTTATTAACTAAGCTATTCATTTTAGAATATGTTTTTAACTTAATAATTTTACCATTGTGAATGTTCTCTAATTGTGCAAAACTGTTACGTTGTGATGATCGAACAGATTCAGAATATTTGGGATAAACCTCACTACTTATTGTATAGTTTCCAATTTTATTTGATTCTATTTTAGTTATGTTGCTCATTAACGGAGTTCCATTTATACTGTCAATTTTAGAAGCCCAATTTTTTTCTGATAATGATTCATGAAAAAAAGATAATTTTCCATTTTTATTGACTAACCTACTTCCCCAAGTGTTTTTTCCAATAAACTGAGTCATGAAATCAATATCACCATTCATCAGCGCCACTATTTGTGCTTGCTTTGTAGGTAAAACTTGTGATAAATATTTTTCACTATCAATCTCATGTAGAAATCGATAAGCACATTTTTGAAATTCTACTAAATAGTCAAAATCTGCATCTCTTGGCTCTGGAATAAAGAGAGGGATATCAATTTCAATAGCTTTCAATTTTATTAAATTCACTAAGTTTTGGTCATCTTTAGCTAAATCTAATGCTTTTTTTATGGCTTGTATTCTTTGTTTAAATAATTCTAAATCGTTACGTTGTTGAGTCCAAGAACGATTTTCACCTTCTCTCCACCGCCACTTATAAACTATTTTGTCAATAATATTTATACCATTAGCGGACAAATGTGCTTGCATTGTAAATGGTATATCCTCATAAATTACACCTTCTGGAAAAAGAATATTATTTTCCTTTAAGAAAGATTTCCTAAAAACTTTGTTCCAAACTGTTGTATCATAAATAAGTTCAGGGTGTTCATGAATCGTAGTACCATAAACTGTATCTAAAACTGCTTTTTTATGTAAAAAAGAATATACTTCTTTTTTACTATTAAAACGCTTAACTCCTCCAACTGATATATCAGTATTATCTCTTTCTAAAGGAGGGACCAGGACTTGATAGGCTGTAGGAGCTAAAACATCATCACTGTCCACAAATGCTACATACTTTCCATTTGCTAACTCTATTCCTAAATTTCGGGCGACACTAATTCCTTCATTTTTTTTATGAATTACTGTAAAGTTAGGATATTTCGCAGCGTATTCATCCATAATCTTTCCAGTATTATCTGGAGATTCATCATCAATTAAAATAACTTCATAGTTTTTAAATGTTTGATCCAAAATTGAATTTAAACATTCCTCAATAAATTCCTCCACATTATAACCTGGAACAATAATAGATAGTAACGGACGCTTCACAATACATTTCTCCTCTTCTTTATCCATTTTTGATAAAAATACTCATCAATTGTTTGGATGCATATCCCTTTTCCCAAGTACAAAATTTCAATCTAAAAAATTTATACTTATCAGAAAAATTTTCGAAAATCAACTTATTATCTATACCCTCAGTGAGAGTATTATAAAATTCATTTTTATTAGTAACTATAGGGCCAGGTACGTCACTATAATTAAAATAAAAATCTCTTAATTCGTGTTGGTAATGTTTAATATCATAAGGATAAAACAGCATCGGTCGTTCTAAAATAGCGTAATCAAACATTACAGAAGAATAATCTGTAACCATCATATCACTAATTAAATATAAATCGTTGATATCTTCATCCAAACAAATTTTAACATTTTTTTCATAACCACTAATGTCAATCGAGTCCCCAACTAAATAATGCGGTCGAATAACTAAAGTATCCTCATCTGCCAAAATTTGAACAATCCTACTTAAGTCAAAAGGCATAAAAAATTTATAATTTCCTTTACTGACAAAATAATCATCCCGCCAAGTAGGCGCATAGAGAATAACACGACCATTAGTTTTCCCAATAATTTTTTCTTTTAATCTATTTTTATACTCTTCGTCGTGCTTTTTTTGAACCAAAATATCGTTACGTGGATAGCCAATATCAAGGAAGTTATTTTTAAAACGAAAGGCTTGCTCAAATATTTTATGTGAATATTCATTTGGTGCAATCAGATAATCCCAGCGTGCCGTTTCTAAAATAAAATTCTTTTTATAAGTTACGCTATCCGTTCCTGGCATCGCAACAGTTTCAATATCTAAACCTAATTTTTTTAAAGGAGTTCCGTGCCAAGTCTGAATATAAGTTGTCGCTTTATTTTTTTTCAACCAATGGGGCATCCTTGCGTTAAAAACCCAAAATTGTGCTCTGGGAGTAAAAAGCAACCATTGTAACGAAAAGCGTTTTATAAACTTAAAGTCGGGATAGTCTTTTTTAGCTTTATCATAAAGTGATCCCTTAACTCCCCACACTAAATCCCAGTCTGGTTGGTGTTTTTTCAGTTCTAAGTAAATGTAGTATGGATTATCAGATGGTAATTTCCCATTAAAAGATTCAAAAAGGACCGTCTTCTTTTTAACAGGAAATATGCTAGCATTTAAATTAAAGAAAATTCGATAAATACGACTTATCATTTTTTTAATCATTTCCATTCCTCTTCTTCCACCACAAACTTTTTACCACAAAAATTGGCAGTTGCACGATGCGACCAATTCGTGTGGGATTACTTAATGAGCGATACAGCCACTCCAAATGTGTCTTAATAAAAAAAGCGGGTGCTCGCTTTACATGGCCGCTTAAAACATCAAAGCTTCCGCCTACATCTTGAAAGATGCTCCCGTTAACATTTGTCATGTTCTCTGCCAACCAAAGTTCTTGGCGCGGAAATCCTAAGGCCACAAAAACAAAATCTGGCTGTACAGCATTCATCTGGGCAACAATTTCATGATTTGTCATTTTTGTGTAGCCGTCGATACTGCCAGCGACTATTAAATTAGGATAATCATTTTGAATATTTTTGATAGCATCGTTTAATACTTCTGGTTTAGCGCCATAAAAAAAACACTTTTTCTGTGTTTTATTGGCATATTCTAAAAGCTCCACCATCAAATCAAAACCGGCAACTCGTTCTTTGATTTTGCCACCGGTAATTTTTGAGACTAAAACAATTCCAATACCGTCTGGAATGCGGTGGGTGCTGTTTTCAATTAATTGTATTATAGCAGGGTATTTTTTTGCTTCTAATGCAATTTGAGGATTCACGCTGATAATACTCATTTTTTGTTTGCTGGCTAAAAACTTCGGCACGTCGTCTAAGATAGCAGCATACGTTATTTGATCAACCGGTAATCCAAGAATCATTTCCGTCATCTATTTTCAATCCATCCTATCAATTTTTTGTGGGCATTTCCAGTATTATATGTATTCCACATATTATTGAAATCCACTAAATTTTTATAAGGATAATCTAAAATTCTATCCACTAATTCTGTTTCTTTTATCACAATGGCTTTTTGTAAGCTTTCACCAAAATTTTGCTGTAAGCCTACTGTTTCATTATACTGATTAAAATCCGGACAGTAATAAAGCAATTTTCCCCCTGGATTAGCCAGCGCATATTCAAATGGAACAGAAGAATAATCCGATATTAAACAATCAACATTTTGCAACAAAGCCGGTAATGAAAGTGAATCAAAACTGGTTATCACATCTTCATGAGCAGCTAGTTTTGCTTGTAAAACTTTATCATGGGGATGCGCTTGTGCAAGTAATTGCCATTTAGTTCCTAATTTTTGACGCAAGCTAGTAAAATCTAAAAGGGGTGTCTCATAGCTTTCACGATAAGTTGGTGCATAAAGCAATGTCTTTTTAGTACCAAATCTGGCAATAAATTGTTTTTTATTTTGTCTTTTTAACTCACTGTCAAAATAAATATCGGTTGGTAAATAACCAAACGGCAAAAATTCTGCTTTTTTTGCGTGATAACTATTTTCAAAAATAGTCTTCATTTTTTTGGAACCAATAACATAATGAGTAAAACGATTATAAACCGCTTGATAGCGTTCTTTATCGGCATTACTTTGCGCTTTTGCGTAGTTTGCTTCTAGACCAAAAGACTTAGCTGCACCAGCTGCATGCCACAATTGCACTACCGCCGTTCTATTAGAAAATTGAATTCCTGCTAAAAAAGCAAAATAGTTATCGCATAACACCACATCCGCATTTTTTGTTAATGCGACAATGTTACTACTAAAAATCTTTTTTGCAGCTAGAGAATAAGTATTACAACCGAATCTTTGATAAGATTGGGCGACCTGTTCACTATTAGCAGTATAGCCAATCACTAACTCATGTTTAAAATGCGGCGCAAGATGATCAAGTATGATATTACTAGTTGTTGGAAAACTCAGTAAAAACACAACTTTCTTTTTTTGCACTGGGCGTTGACTTAGTAGATGGATTAATTTTAGATAACTATTTTTTACTGCCGTACTGACTTTTTTCATATTTACTCCTTTTTACACTATGGTCTATTGTACATGAAAAGCCAATGATTGAAAATAATTGTAAACAAACTGTCATATTAAGATTATGTATTTAGCCTAATTTTCTCTTTCATTCTTTTATATTAATTACTTTATAACAAAAAAATGTCGCAGTCTAATAGACTACGACATTGACAAATATTCAAATTAACTAAAGAAACAATTTTCGCCTACAGCACGTTTAATATCGTAACTTGTAGCTGTTACATAGGGATTGTCTTGTGATACTTTATCGCAATCGCAAAGCTCACAAAAGTCGACTTTAAAGATAATACCGTCATTGACTACTTTTGCAGCGGTTGCCAAAATGGCACGATGAAATCCTTTCGGTTGGACCATATACTGTTTTCCTAACAAAATTGATTTTTCTGTTATCACTTTTATAACCCCTTTTCTTTTCTTGCGTTGCATTTATGATAACATACCTTTTATAACTTAATCAAGTTAATTTCGCTTTAAATCAATTATTTTAACTTGTATATACATATATACCAATTTTAGACCTAGTTCAAAAAAATGAAATAAAATAATAACTTTTAACTAAAGTTCGATTAAAACAGGGCAAAAAAACTGCCACACAATAAAAAGACCCCCAAAAGTTAAAATTTGGGGGTCACTTCACAAAGCTTATGACAGTTTTTTTGTTATGGATAAATCCGATTTAATAAACGTGGGAATGGAATAGCTTCACGGACATGTTCAATACCAGCTAACCAGGTCACGGTTCTTTCTAAACCTAATCCAAAACCGGAATGCGGAACTGAACCATATTTACGTAAATCTAAATACCATGAATATTCATTTTCATCTAATCCATGCGCACGAATTTGTTCTAAAAGATACTCATAATCAGTTGCTCGTTCAGAACCACCAATAATTTCACCATATCCTTCAGGGGCAATCATATCGGCACAAATCACCAAATCTTCACGAGTTGGGTGTGGTTTCATGTAAAATGGTTTAATTGCTTTTGGATAATTCAAAATGAAAACTGGACGATCAAAAGAATTAGCAATAAAAGTTTCATGAGGAGAACCAAAATCATCGCCCCATTCAATATCTTCAAAACCATTTTCTTGTAATAATTTAATTGCATCATCATACGTAATACGTGGGAAAGGAAGTTGTGTATATTTTTCTAATACACTACGATCCCGTTTTAAAACATGTAGCGCATAATCGCAATTATCTAAAACACTTTGAACCAAATAGGCAACATATTGTTCTTGTACTTCTAAACTTTCTTCTTGATGCATGAAGGCCATTTCTGGTTCTAACATCCAAAATTCAATCAAATGACGGCGTGTTTTAGATTTTTCCGCCCGAAAAGTTGGACCAAAAGAAAATACTTTACCAAAAGCCATTGCAGCAGCTTCCATATAAAGTTGGCCAGACTGAGAAAGATAAGCTTTTTGATCAAAATAATTGGTTTCAAACAAATCAGTGGTACCTTCTGGAGCTGATCCGGTTAAAATTGGCGGATCAATTTTAACAAAGCCTTCTTTGTTAAAGAACTCATAACTTGCTCGAATTAACTCATTACGAATTTGCATAATGGCATGTTGACGAGAAGAACGGAGCCATAAATGACGATGATCCATCAAAAAGTCTGTTCCATGTTCTTTTGGCGTAATAGGATAGTCATGACTTTCGCCGATAACTTCAATATTTTGTACACCGATCTCATAGCCAAACTTTGAACGACTATCTTCTCTAATTTCGCCAGTTACTAAAATCGATGTTTCTTGATTTAAGTTTTTGGCTGTTTGAAAAATTTCTTCAGCTACTTCGCTTTTCACTACCACGCCTTGGAAATAGGCTGTCCCATCGCGTAATTGCAAGAAAGCAATCTTACCACTTGAGCGTTTGTTAGCAACCCAAGCTCCAATGGTGACAACTTCGCCTACGTGGTCTTTTGCATCAATGATTTGAATTTGTTCCACTTGTGTCTCTCCTATTCTTTCACACTAATTATTGTGAGGATTTCCTTCTAGCATTCTAATCTTTATTGCGTTTGTTTTCAACAAATTTATGCATTCGTCTTACAGCTTCTTCTAAAACATCCCAACTAGCCGCATAACTTATCCGCACATTTTCTGGTGCGCCAAAGCCTGCACCTGTAACTAAAGCGACGTGACCTTCTTCTAATAAATCTTCGACAAAAACATTGACATCATCATAACCACACATCGCCATGGTCTTTTTAACATTTGGGAAAAGATAGAAGGCCCCTTGCGGTTTTTTCACCTCAACACCAGGAATTGCTGCAATTAAAGGATACAATTTATTCAAGCGTTCCTCAAAAGCTACCCGCATTTTTTCAACAGAGCTTTGATCTCCTGTTAAAGCTTCTAAGGCAGCATATTGACTCGCAGCAGTAGGATTACTTGTTGATTGAGAAGCAATTGTCGTCATTGCTTTAATGATTTTAGCGTCACCTACAGCAAACCCAATCCGCCAACCGGTCATGGAATAAGTTTTTGAAACACCATTAATCACTATTGTTTGTTTGGCAAGGGCATCTGATAAGGTAGCGATTGGTGTGAATTTATTATCGTCATAAACTAAACGACCGTAAATATCATCTGCGACAATTAAAATATCATTTTCAACCGCCCAGTTACCAATTGCTGTTAATTCTTCTTTGGTATAAATCATACCTGTAGGATTAGAAGGTGAGTTGATAATAATCGCAACTGTCTTATCTGTTCGTACTTTTTCCAATTGGGCCACGGTAACTTTAAAATCATTTTCAAAACCACCATTTACATAGACTGGGATACCTTCAGCTAGTTTTACTTGTTCTCCATAACTGACCCAATAAGGCACTGGAATAATAACTTCATCGTCTTTATCTAAAATAGCTTGAAATAAATTATAAAGCGCATATTTTGCGCCATCTGTTATGATAGTTTCTTCCACCTTGTAATCGAGTCCATAGTAGTTTTTCATATAATCAACCACAGCTTGACGCAACTCAGGAATACCAGCAGACTGGGTGTAAAAACTGGCTTTACCAGAAGTGATAGCTGCAATAGCAGCCTCTTCTATGTTTTTTGGGGTGATAAAATCTGGCTCACCTACCGTCAAACTCAGCACATCTACACCTTGCGCTTTTAAAGCTTTTGCCTTAGCAGCAGCAGCTAATGTGACTGATGGTTCTAATTTTTGGGCCCGTTGCGACAATTTCATCCTCATCATCTCCTCAATAAATTAAAAATCGTAAAGCGGTTATTTTAACCGAAATTATTTTCGGAATAAAAACAGTAAGCTTATCTTACACATCTTTAATAACTTTGACTTCTTCCCCTTTTTCAAACGACAATAAATAATAAGTAATTTGGCCATCTTCATCAGTAGCCATTACTTCCCAAACAGGCTTTTTATCATAAATCCCCAATTCAGCTTTTTTAGCAGTTTGGCTATGAAAAGTATTGTTAACGAGCGCTTTTGCTTTAGTAGCTGTAATACCATCTTTTTGGGGTAAGACAGTAATTTTTTCTCCTGATTTAGGAACAATAACAGCAATTTCTTGCCCTTTTTTATCACTACCAATTAAACTAAAATACGTCTGTTGGCGGTTATACCAATAAAATTCATCCACATTTACTAAATCAGTATGTTTTTTTGCTAAAACAGTCGCTTCTTTTTTTGCTTGCTGCATAGGACTTTGGGCTTTTAGATAACCTAAAATACCTAGCGCAATCAAGATAACTAAAACACCAGAAATAATAAATAAAATTAACTCCTGACGTTCTTCTTTTGCCAAGTTTTTTTTCACCGATTGACGCTCCTTTTGTGATAATTGCCTTTAATTATAGCAGACTTCAAGTTAAAAAGTTTTTCAGCACTTAAAATTCCGCTAATCTTTTAAAAATTTTGTAATCTCTTCAGTCATTTCTAAAAGCGGAATCTCTTTGATTGCAACTTTTTTGGGAATAGACTGACGTAATTTTTTGCCATAAGTAGTATTTATAAAGCGACGATCTAACACTACTAGTATACCTTGATCTTCAGGGGAGCGAATGAGACGTCCATAGGCTTGACGTAATTTTAACATAGCATTTGGTAAAGATTCAGTCTGAAAAGGATCAGCCCCAATCGATTTCAAAAAGTCATACCGCGCTTTAACCATGGGCCGTTTGGGATTTTCAAAGGGTAAACGTGTCACAATCACAAGCTCCAACTGTTCACCAGGAAGATCAATACCTTCCCAAAAACTATCTGTGCCAAATAAAATTCCAGACTCACTTTGACTAAAGCGTTTCAACAGCTTATCTCGACTGCCACCAATTCCTTGGGCAAGTATTTCTCGTCCATTTTCTAAAAAAGATAAATGCATTTTTTCATATACTTTTTGCAAAATTTCATGGGAGGTAAAAAGTACTAAGGCAGGACGATTAAAATCTTTCAATAAAGCAGTCAAATTTTCTGCTAAAAAGTGACTATACTCATTAGGTGAAAGTTGTGGTATATACGCTGCTTTAGTCGGAACTATAACTTCTGTTTGCTTTTCATAATCAAATGGTGATGGCACTATTTTTAAACTAGCAGCAGGGATTCCCAATCGTTTGGCAAATAAATTACGGTCTTTGGTAAGCTTTAGCGCCCCACCAATATAGATGATCTTTTCAAAGCGAGGATACCATTTTGTTTGCGGTAAAATCGCTGCTTTGAAATCTGTAACTTGAAAGGTTAATCCTGATTGTCTTTCATTTCTTAAGACCCAGTGAAGATAACGAGGCGCAAAATCATGACAAAAGCGTTGCATAATACGTCGTTGTTTTTCTAAATCATTTAATAAATCCGCTAATGTAGCAAAATCAATTTGAGCACAAACGCCCCAAGCAAGTCGCCGTTTAGCGAGAAATTGTTGCCAAAGAGTGCCAATTTCGCTACTTTCTTGTAAAAACAATTCAATTTTTTTAAAACATTTCAAAGTTTTTTTATCAAACTTCGTAAAATCTGCTGCCGTTACGATTTCTTGATCTAAAGATAGTTCTGTTAACAATAAATCTGTTAATATCTCATAACAATCAGTCAGTGCGATTAACTCTTCTTTTAGTAAATTAATTAATCTTTTTCCTTCTGACTCTTGTGTTAACCAATTATCCAGCCTAGTAAAAACACCTTCATCACTTACAGCCTGTTCGACACGTTTAGTAAAAGAAAATGTATTAAATGATTCTGCGGCGATTTTTTCACAAATCGCTGGTAAATGATGAGCTTCATCGATAATTAGATAAGGTGATTCAGGTAATAGAGGTTCTTTTCGCAAACTTTCTTGCGCCAAATAAGCATGATTAACAATCAGACAATTACTTTCTTGCATCTGACTATTTAAAAACTTTAAAAAATCATGGGGATAAAATGGCGATTTAGGTGATAAGTAGTCTACGCCATGATGTGCAACGTCTTGGAAAAAGAGATGATTTAAATTAATTAAATTCAGTTCGCCAAAGTCCCCTGTTTTGGTTTTTGTTAACCAGACCAAAACCGCCATTTGATAAAGAGTGTATTGCTTTTGTGGTATTGGATTTAGCAGGGTCTGTTTAAACCTCGCTAAGTCTAAATAATGTCGTTTACTTTTTACCACTACAGCTTGAATTTTTTGATCTAAGAAACGATTTAACAACGGAATATCTTTTTTTATAATTTGTTCTTGTAATAGTAAAGAAACAGTGCTGATGACAAGTGGTTTTTCAGGTGTGGCTAAAAAACTCGCTGGTAGCAAATAACCAATCGTCTTGCCCATGCCTGTTGCGGCTTCAATTAATAAATCTTTCGTCTCTGTTTGCGCAAAATGTTGATAAACTAAATTCATCAACCGCGCCTGCTCTTTACGAAAAGACAACTTATTTTGATAGAGTTTTTCTTTTTGGGTTTTCTTTTGCGGATAATTTTTTTGATAATGACTATCTTCATACAACGTAATTGCTTTTTTTTTCAATGCAATCCCGTCCACTATTTCTAAATCATCTGCTAGCGGTGGATTTTCTTTTACTTGTTGCTGATAGATATTTTCAATATAATCTTTCGTTTGCATCGCAGTTAGGGTAGCTAATTCACTAATTGTCTTTAACGTAACCAGCGGCAATTGTCGCATGATAGCTTCAATGTAAAGTAGCAGTGCGGCGGTAACCTCAGCATCACTATCAGCTTGATGTGGATTATCATGTTGCAGGCCAAAACTTTCCGCTAAATCACTTAACCGAAAACTGCTTTCTTCTGGCAAAAAAATTTGAGCCAATTCAACAGTATCGATACCCGGAATTTCTAAAGGCAAAACACCACAACGCTTTAATTCAGCATTTAGAAATTGATAATCAAAAAAGATATTGTGGGCTACAAACACAGTATCTGCTAAAAGATCAGCAATAATAAAAGCAACATCTTCAAAATAAGGTGCTTTTTGAACACGGCTATTTGTAATATGCGTTAAATTTTGAATTTGCTTAGGAATTTTCTTTCCAGGATTAATATCCGTAGCAAAACGATTGATTAGACGGCCATTTCTAATCAAAACACAGCCTATTTGGATAATACGATCAACTTTTGGGTCTGTGCCTGTTGTTTCAATATCCACCACGGCATACGTTGTATTTTGGTTCATGATCAGCCATCTCCTAGTAAATTGATAATCGTAATAAAGGTTCATTTGAAATTATACTATTTTTTCAATAGTCATGAAATAAAAACCTGTTTTTCGTAAACAAAGTAAAATATGGTAGCTTGTTCCTTATTAAAATCATATAGCCTTAAATACAAAAAAAGCCTGACGAGAAATCTCGTCAGGCTTATAAGTTTAATTTAAATTAAGCTTTGTTAACGTTTGTTGCTTGAGGGCCACGTTGACCTTCTTCAACATCAAAAGTTACTGCTTGGCCTTCTTCTAAAGTTTTGAAGCCGTCGCCTTGGATAGCTGAGAAGTGAACGAATACATCGTTACCGTCTTCTGCTGTAATGAAACCAAAACCTTTGTCTGCGTTGAACCATTTAACTGTACCTGTTTGCATATTAAAAATCCTCCTTGTGTGAAACACACGTATTTGTGCAATTCCTTGTATCCGGTGAAAAAGTGGAAGATGTTTAAATATGAAACAAGCTTGCCATTAATTACCTTTACAATAACTACAAAAAGAATTGTACCACATATATTTTATAAAAGCGAATTTATTTTGACTAAATGTTAAGAAGATTTAATAAAGGCCCCAAAAAGGCTCTCCTTTAAAAGAAATCTTCTATTTTCATGGGTGATATTAAAAAAGTCCGTTTCAAAAGAAACGGACTTTTTTTCTAATAACGTAAGATTGCGACTAAACTTTTTTCGTCCGGTGCATCTTTTTGTTCTAATACAAAAACTTTACCACTATTTTTAATCACATCTGCAGCCAAATTGTTTAATACTTGGCGACGATCATATTCTGTATCTGGATCTTCACCAAAACCATCTACTAAATTAGACGTTGCGATGAACAGATGTGAAATCCGTCCTTCTTTAGCTGCTAAAGCAATATCTGGTAATTGATCAACAAATTTTTTATCTAATAGTTTTTGATAAGAAGCAATTTCAGCTTGCGATAAAGTTGTCGTGATTTCAGCTAAATCTGCTTGAATTTTTTGAATGTCCAATTGCGCTGGTGAGCCAGAAATTGCAGCATCCGCGCGATAATAAGGTGTTTTAGCATATTTTTTAAACATCGTTTGATTTTCAGGTAAAGCATATAAATAAAGTGGATAATTTTCAGCATTATTAAAAGTATCTTTAAAGAAAGTATCTACTGCTTGATAGTAGTTTACCCAATCAATTTCGACTTCTTCATCTTTGGCGTTAACACCATGATAGGCAACCCCTTCTTTTGAACCAGTTTGACTACCTTGTGAACTGTAATTTAAATTTCCGCCTGTTAATTCGTCACCTAAGGCTGTTTTAACATCAATTGGCGCATCGTCTGGTAAAGCGACTTCACTAATTTCTTTATTGTCGACAAAATAAAGTTTCATCGAATCACGATTTAACGCTAATAAATAATAGGTGTAATTAAATTGACCATTTTTAATGAAAGCCAATAAATAAGGTAAATCGCCAACATAATATTGATCATCTACTGCAATATTTAAACGATGAACCAGCGTTTCTTCAGGCGTTAAGAAGACGGCGACACTTTTAGTACCACTACGCCAAAATGAGGCATCAGCTAAAAGGACGTCAATTTTATCTTGAATTTTTTTCCATTCTTTTTCAGGATATTTTTTCTCAAAACGTTTTTTGGCTTCTTTGGCAAAGTTTTTAAATTTTATTTGATCTTTTTCTACATCTTGGTGGGCAACGTGTGTATTTAACATAATCGTAACAAAAGGCCCTTTTTCAAGATCAGCAGTTAACTGCTGCAAAACTTCATTTCCAACTTTGGTCATAAAACATTACCTCCTAAAAATAATGAATAACACTACACTAAAAGTGTAACACGCTTACATTTTTACATAAAGCAATAAGACCTTATCAAAGTTTTTATCGACAAAAATACAATTTACTACTTTACAAAAACAAACAGACGTTCGTATAATATAAGCAGTGAGGTGAGAATAATGACAGCGAATTTTGATTATCGTAAAGAAGATGTTCAAGATATTTTATTTATTGATGTTAAATCATTTTACGCTACAGTGGAGTGCGTTATGCGCGGACTTGATCCTTTAACTACTCGTCTAGTTGTAATGAGTAGTGAGGATAATACCGGTAACGGCTTAATTCTGGCATCTTCGCCTGCAGCAAAAAACGACTTAGGCATAAGCAATGTGACGCGTGCCGATAATTTACCAGATGATTCCACCTTATTGAAAGTTCCTCCTCGCATGAGTCTATATATTAAAGAAAATATGCGCTTTAATGAAATTTTTCAACAATATGTCGCAGATGAAGATTGGCTTCCTTATTCAATTGATGAATCCATTTTAGATGTTACCCATTCTTTAAAGCTATTTTATCCTGACACTACTGAGTCACGTTACATGAAACGGATGCGTCTAGCTCGCCATATCCAAAATGAAGTGAAAGAAAAATTAGGTCTAGTTTTATCCATTGGTATCGGTGACAATCCCCTGTTGGCAAAATTAGCATTGGATAATTTTTCTAAACATAGCTCCAATTTCATTGCTGAAATTCGCTATCAAGATGTTTTAACTAAAGTGTGGTCTATCCCAGAATTGACGGATTTTTGGGGAATTGGAAATCGCATGAAAATGCGACTTTATAACTTAGGAATTGATAACATTAAACAACTTGCTAATAGCGATCCTCTCCAACTACAAAATCACTTCGGCATTTTAGGTCTACAACTGTATTACCATGCCAATGGTATTGATCGCACAATTATTTCAGAAAAAGCGCCCCAAACAAAAGAAAAATCTTATGGCAACAGTCAAGTTTTACCAAAAGATTATACCAATCAAGCAGAGATTGAAATTGTGATAAAAGAAATGGCTGAACAAGTTGCTACGCGAATTCGGCGACATCATTGTTTGACGCAATGTGTTTGTCTATACATTGGGGCTAGTCGTGGGGAGGAAAAAGCTGGTTTTTCCCATCAAATGAAAATTTCTGCAACGGAAAATACCAAAGAATTAGTGAACCACTGCCTTACAATTTTCCGCCGTTATTATACCGGTCAAATTGTCCGTCACATTGGCGTTAGTTACTCAAAACTAGTTTTTACCAATGTCAAGCAGCTCAATTTATTTACACCGCCGGAAGTGCAGCTAAATGAAGAACGCTTGGATCAAATAATTGATAAAATTCGTTCCAAGTATGGTTTTTCAGCAATTATCCACGCTACAAGCAAATTAACCGGTGCCCGTAGTCTTGCACGAAGTCACCTAGTCGGAGGCCATAACGGCGGCGCTGGTGGGTTAGATGGTTTATAACTTATCATAAAAAGTAAAACGATGCCTTTTAATTCTCAAGCCATACATAAAGGACGTAACAAAAAAGTCACGTCCTCTTTCTAACCTATCTAATTAATATTAACGATTGATTGAGCGAGCAACACGATTAAGTGTGTGGCGCATTCCGCGAATCGCTATAGACATTTCAAAAATATTTTCTGCTGGTGCCATCCCACCATAGCCAGCATCGCCAATATGTTGCAAATCTACGCCGCAAATTTTATTGGTAATCGCCATTTGACGCAGTGTTTCTGGTCGGGCACTTTCCTGACTGGTGCCAATTGCGGTCATTGTTAACAAGTCATTTTTCTTTGCTAGTTTGACTGCTTCAATTAAATCTTGCTCTAAAAAGCCTTGAATCGTCCCTACAGCTGGAAGTAATAAAATATCTGCTCCTGCATTTGCATAGGCTTCAATCGCTTCTGTTGTTACAACAGGCTCACTTGAACCAGCACTGTGCATCTTGCCTGCAATAACTAGCCCTGAAAAATGTTCTTTTGCAATTTTTACTGCTTCTGCAATTGCTTCATTCGTTACCCCTGTACCTGGGTTACCTGTAAAACAGATGAAATCAACTCCTAATTTTTCGGCTTCTTTAATCGTTTCAACTGAGCTAGTACGGCCTTTTGAAATCACCACTTGCTCACTCATTAAATCTAAATCAGCTGGAATTGGTTCTAAATTAATCCCTATTGGTCGCCCGGTTAATTTTTTTAACATAGAAATCGGATTTTCAATTACTGCATTCTTATCAAAAATCATTTCTGAAGTTAAGCCAGGCATGCCAAAAACAACTGGCCGAAAACAATCAAACCCATTTAATAAAATCAAATCGGCACCAAAAGCCGCGGCAACTTCAGCATTAGTAATTTCGCCTGCTTGCGGAATTGTTTGAACAACTGTTTCCGTTACAACTACCCGACCTTCACTGGCTTTGATGGATTGTTTTAATTCTTTGGCACTCATTTTTTTAACATCACTGTAATCAGCACTAATCAATCGTTTTACCATTTTTCTTCCTCTTTCTTTACGGATGATTTCATCCTTTGTTATATAACAAAATAATTATATCTGGTTGAAATAATAAAACAGCTAATAAACTAATCCAAACGATAACCTCATGGCTATGGCGCAGCGATAATTGGTCTACACTCCTATGGCAAAGTTACTGGATATGGTTTGACCGTCACCGGGAGAATAGGTTATACTTGAATACGGTTATTTAACTAAATAACGACCAGTTAGCTGTTAAAATAGCAACGCAACAGTAAATTTTTGTTCCCGTAGCTCAGTCGGATAGAGCAGTCGCCTCCTAAGCGACAGGCCGCTGGTTCAATTCCAGTCGGGAACGTTAGTGAAGTCCATTTTAGGGCTTCTTTTTTATTTAAAAATAATCTCCTAATAACGGTTTTTCCGTTGGTAAAAGCGTTATTAATTGGCGTTCCAAATCAGTTGAAAGTTCAATTTTTTCAGCTGCACGTAGCTCAGTTAACGAAACACTACCCAAAAATAACTGCGTGAAACTTTGTGGTGTTACTTTTATACGGGGAAGCTTACTTGTCGCAACTTGCTTAACACTTTTTTCTGGCGTAATTTCATAGCATCCGTTATTAACAGGTAGAAAAGAATCCGCGACAATTTCAATCGTGAAACTTTGCTTAATCTTATTTTGCCAAGGATAAGCCTTTAAAAACGCCAGTATATTAACTACCCGCGCCATCATATAAGGCAATATTTTCACATCTACTTGTGGATTACAAACTTGTAGCAGTTTTGTCTCACCATTATAAGGGCAGCTCCAACCAATCTTTTTGACAGTCCCACTATGCGCTTTAATAAAAGCATGTAAAGCATTAAACCCTGATTGTGTTAACGCAATTAATTCCATAATTTCTAATTTATCTTGAACAATTTGATAAACTACATATCCTCTAGCTTCGTTTTTTTCTTCATATATGGCAAAGTTAAAATCTTTATGCAAGTCAAATTTATATTTCAGCCACCATTCTGCTCGTTGTAGACCACCTTTTTGACTTTCGTCACTTTTTTGGTAAATTGTCTTCATTACCTCTTTTGCAGCTGGAAAAGTAATGCGTCTAACTTTTCCCATGGATTTTTCCGCAAAAGTCCACATTTCAGGGGATGCTTCATACCGAATTTGTAAAAATGCTGATTCATAGCCATAGCGACGGTAAAAAGGATAAGAAAATGGTGCCAAATAAGAAAGCTCTGTCCCTTGCTTATAACTATCTTGTAAAATCTCTCTCATAATGGCATCAATTCGGCCTTGTTTACGAAATTCAGGATAAGTAGAAACAAATCCGATCCCCTTCATTTTAAAAGTTTGATCCCAAAAATTTATGAAAAAAGGCGTCGCCATAATTTGACTGGCTAGTATTTCATCAGCAAATGAACCATAATTTTCTGAATTTTTTGCTAAATACGTAAACCGCTCTTTTTGTTCTGCACTTTTATTTTGTACAAAAGCATAAGCAGCTAGATCAAACATCTGTTGAAAGTCCGCTTGTATCTTTCTGACGGTCACAAAAACCCCTCCAAAGTAAGTGAAATCCTTGCAAATTTTTAAATACGCTACCAGTTTGTTTTTTTGCTTAAGTGTCATCAAAAGCAGTTTTATAACTTTAAACAAATAGTATTAAAATCTTTCTTCCTAACAAAATACTAAATTTTCTGTAAAGCAAAAAAGGTGTCCGTAGACCCCTTTTAATTAGCACTTGCCATATTTTCTAACATTTTACTAAACTGGCGTTTTCTGAAAAAGCCCAGCATTATCCCTAATAGCAAATCATTCATCTGTTGCATAAAACCAAATGATTTCATATTTTCATTGTAAATAACTAGACATTTGTTTTCATCAATTGGTGTAATCTCATAACGGACGACAAACTCATTACGGCTAGTGGAAGTTTTAAACTGATAAATACGATTTTCAACAAGTTCTTCAATGACAATTTTAGCGCTGCTATTTTTAGAAAATTGTTTAATGTAAGAAAAATTTTTCAATTGTTTACGCGTAATAGATTTTCCTGTTGCTTTGCGAACATCAAATATAACAGAGTTCATCATTTTATCATAAAAATTTTCTGCTGAAGTATTCAGTTTCTTTTCTACTTTCATGCTTTATCGCCTCTTTCATCTTCTTTTGTTGTCTTTTTTTTACGCCAAATCATGACGCCTCCAATTAAGACAAACGCTAATCCTACAACTAAGCGCCCTACATTCATTTGCTGACTCGGCCCACTAAAACTGTAGATTGTGATTAAAAAGCCAATGCTGCATAAAAACAAGCCGTTTTTTACCATGTTCATCATCCTACTTCCTACTTTTGTAACCCTTTGATTCTTATCCTTCACTTACTTTTTTAGTATAATTGAAGCGACTTAACCTTCTGCAACTGCTTGGAAATATAAAATGCTACCCCAAGGTTGTGCTTTAATTAATTGTTTGGCAGTTGCAGCAGCTTGTTGTGCATCTCCAGTTACATCAAAATATAATTTGATTCCTTTTTTTTCTTTAAAAGTATAGCTAATTCCTTCTTCGTTATAATCAGCTAGTAGATTTTTAATTTCTTCTTGTTGCATTGCACTGGCAATACTAATCATTATAATTCCTCCTTATATCTTCAAAAAACAAGTTAATACTCGTTTGTTAAATAATTTCATTTCAATAATTTATACCGTTTTCAATTTCATTTTCTCACAACTTCTCCGAGAAGAAAAGAACTGCTTCCACCTCTTTGGGAAGCGAAAACAGTTCTTCAATCATTTTAAAGATCAGTTGGTTGTACTTTATTCGCTGCAATCACAAATGGTGCATAGATTACAAAAGTTACAGCCATACAAATTACTGATACGACAACCGCGCGCCAGTCCATTGCTGTTGCAAGTAATGCGTTTAAAATTGGTGGTGTTACCCAAACAACTTGTTGTGATACTGGGTTTACCCAACCAGCTTGTGTTGCAAAGAAACCAATTGAAACAGATACTAGTGGTGCTAAAATGTAAGGGATAAATAGCAATGCGTTTAATACGATTGGCATCCCGAACATAACTGGCTCATTGATATTGAAAAGACCAGGACCGACACCTAATGTACCAACTGCACGGTAATCTGCTCGTTTTGAGAAGATTAAAATTGCGATTAGTAACATTAATGTACCACCGGCGCCACCAAACCATGCGTAAATATCAAATGAACCACGAACCCATTTGTAACCGTCGTCTAAGACTGCAGACATACCGCCTTCTTGGAACAAGTTAACGTTTTTAAGTTGGGCTACTGAGAAGACACCTTCTAAAATTGGTGCTAATACGTTGGTACCATGAATACCAAAGAACCAGAATAATTGAACAAACAATGTTACGATTAATACCGCACCATAACCTTGGGAGAAGCCTAATAATGGTTTGGCAATCATTTCTTGAATCCAAGCTAATAATGTCATACCTGGAACTAGTTTAGAGAAGATCCAGTAGAAAATTGCTACTACATATAAAGCTGCTGTCGCAGGAATAATCGCTGCAAAAGCTTTTGATACTGCAGGTGGTACTTGTTCAGGCATTTTAATCGTAATGTTTGCTAGCATTAATTTACAGAAGATAATGCTTGCCACAAAACCAACGATCATCGCTGTGAAGTAGAAGTTGGCATCCATATTGTTTAATGGAATCCACCCCCATGCATTTGCAGTAATGCCATCAGCAGTTGCAGACCAACCACTTGTAGCAGAGTTTGCGTTAATTTGGTCAACCAAATCAGCAGGAACTTTTTGTGCTAATGTTCCTGAGTATGAATATGTCACACCAGAAATAGCAGCAGCTAAAGAAACAATACCACCGGCTAAGTCGTTAACGCCGTATGCACGAGCTAAGTTAAAGCCCCATGAAAAGGCGAAGATAATCCCGGCAATTGCCAATGTACCATTCCAAACGTAACCATTAATTGTAATGATCGTACTAATAAGAGCAAAAATACCTTTTCCTTCAGCAATACTTGCACCCCAAGTTGAGATGAACTGACCAGGTAAATCACGAATAATTGCGTTGATCATAACGGCTACTGAACCTGCCATTGTTGCTGGCATTGTGCCGATGAAGGCATCCCGCAAAGCAACTAAATGTTTTTGGGCCCCAATTTTTGCTGCGATTGGAAGCACGTGTTTTTCTAACCACGCTGTTAATGCGTCCATTTTATTTCCTCCTAATAAAAAGATTACAGGTGCCATCTTTTAACAAACAACCACGATAAAAAAGATGAATTAAACTGCTCACCTGCTCAGCAGTGTACTAACGCTTTATAAATCGAATTTGATTCTTATTTGTCAGCAGTCATTTCAGCCATTTTACGATAAACATCGATTACTTCCTTAGCTAAATCAGTTACCGCAATAGCTGTCATTAAATGATCTTGACTGTGAACAGTTAAAAGTGTCACATCAACATGTTTTCCTTGTGCTTCTTGGGTCAACATATTGGTTTGTGAATGATGCGCTTCAGTCAGAGAATTTTCTGCATCTGCGATTTTTTGGTCTGCTAATTCAAAATCACCTTTTTTAGCGGCTTGAATTGCTTCCATGGCATCGCTTTTGGCATTGCCGCCATACATGATTAAGCCCATGATGGCTTCTAAGTTTTGTTGTTCTCCCACAAAATTCCCTCCTTATGATTATTCTTCATTCATCAATTTTTCAGCTTGCGCTAAAACTTTTTCACCATTCATCATGCCGTAATCGGCCATGTTGATTACATCTAGTTTGATGCCTTTTGGTGCAACTTTTTGTTCAAATTGTGCTTTCATAAAGCGAACTTGTGGGCCAAGTAGCAAGACATCAACATTTTTTTCTTCTAAAATGTTGTCTGCTTCAGATGCTGAAACTGCGAAAATATCGGCGTCAATTCCTTTTGCTTCGGCAGCTTTTTCCATCTTTGTAACAAGTAAACTTGTACTCATCCCCGCTGAACAAACTAACATAATTGTTTCTTTTGCCATTTTATCTCACCTCTTTTTCATTTATCTTACACTTAACTATAATGCAAAAAGCGTGCCAAAATAAAAAAACGATTAAAACACTGTTATTAAAGCGTTTTAATCGTTGTTTTTTAATACACAGATAGCACACACTATTTACACACTAATTATTGCGTGTAAGCGCATACGCACTACTGATTTTATTTTGTTGAATCATTTGCACGACATAAGCAATTTCATCATCGCTAAACTCTACTTGATAATTTTTCGCGATTGGCATTAAGCTCGTTTTTAACAAGTCACATTCCAAACGATATTTTTTTTGAAAAGCTTCTAAGTTATCAAAGCGCCGTGACGTGCCACCATTGCGTAAATTATCGACTAAAAAGGCCAGATGAATCATAATTCCCGCATCAACACTCGGCTCTAAAACAGCGTGCATTTGACCTTCCACATGATGCAAAAGTTGTTGTAATTGTATCATCAACTGTTCAACCCCACTTACACTGGTCAAAGCTTCTTGCAAAGATTTTCCAATTTTTTCAAGGGAGATTTCATCATTAACAATTTGTTTTAATACACGCAATCGTTCGTTATCAAATATTTCATAAGCCGAAAAGAAAGGAATATTCTGATAATCAATTTCTACTGTTCCTGCGATTGCTTTAATCTCATACTCTGTCATTAGCGCATCAATATGTTGTAAGAAAGCATTTTTTTCAATAAATTGCATTTGAATCACTTCGGTTTGGCTTTGATCTACTACCGGTACAATTCTATCGTAAAGCTTACTTGCGACACCTTCACCGGTAAAACACGTAACTACAACGGCTTTCTTTTGCTTTTGTTTATGCAAATTGAACTCATCTTTTACAATGGCTTTAAATGACAAGAGTGTATTTTGGTAAATATCTTCTAACGTTCTTCCCATATCCACCATTCTTAATGCTTCTAAGACAACCATTGTACTTGTCATTGAAACAGCTTTAGTGCGGATACCAGTTTCTTCATAAATCAAATCCCCAAATGAATTCAAAGACCCCATATCTGTCAGTAGCAAAATACCCCCGTTCCACTTACCAGCATTTTCTTGGACGTATTTTAGGAGTTGGTTATAAATTGTTTGGACTTCCATATCTAGACTCATATTAAAAGCCACGCCAGTTTTTGTATCCAATAATTCTTGCGCTGTTTCAAGCATCGACGTTGCAGTTTGTTTACCGTGCATTAAAACGATAACTTCCACGTTTCTCTCTGGTAGTGGTGTATTTTGTCCCACTTGAATGGATAAAAACATACTGATAAATCCAATTTCATCAAAAGGAATTTCAATTTGACAACGATCTTCAATAATCGTTGATAAATCTAGCGCAACTTGAAATTCTTGTTTAAAGTTTTTACGGATATTATTTAAGTCAGGGTGAATAATCGTATGACCATCTTTTAACCGTTCAATCGTACTTTGCAAATGTAAGGCAAAGGCAAAACGGGCTTTTTCATTGTATTTTCGCTCCAAGCGCTCTTCAGCGACTTCATATAACTCGCTGGTTAACTGCCAAATTTCTTTTGGCAATAACTCTTTATGCAAAGAACTTTGGGTCAATTCTTCGACATAAGTTTCAAAATAAGCATCGACATCCCCTAAGATTAGCTGCTCTAAATCGACATTATTTAAATCTTGGTTAGCTAAAGTTGTCACCTTTTCTTCAATCGCATTATAAACTTGCATGTTGCGTTCTGGATCTTGGCTCCACACTACTTCAGTGGCGCCTGGTTCAAAACTAAGCAGACTACCTTTTCCTTCTAAGAATTGTTTTAAATCATCGCTATGATCTTTACGCATCAGTAGTCCTTTTTGAACCGGCAGTGATAAGTCTTCTTTACGAATTAAAAGAGTATTTTGTTGCTTGGTCCGATAATGTAAGAAGGCTTTGGCACAAACCAGTTTTAAATCACGTTTAATTTGACCGATATTTCCTTCTGCTTGATACAACATAAAAGCAATAATAGCATCTTGTTCTACTTCAATTTTTTGTTTGAGGCGATTGGCTTCTTGTTTAATGAATAAAGTAATAATCTCATACCGTTCATCTAGTGAGCGTGCCTTAATACTTGGTAATGTAATAGACATCGGGATGCGGCGATTAAAGGTAGTTAAAAAATTCTCGGAAGACTCCGTTGTTGCCCCAATAATTTGAACCGCTGCTTCATAGGTCTTATTACTTTCTCCTAAGGGTCGATACACGCCTTTATCAATAAAGGTAAATAGCATTTCTTGGCCTTCTGGGGGTAAACGATGAATTTCATCAAGAAATAAAATTCCATTATCTGCTTTGGCAATTAAGCCAGGACTGTCTTCATTAGCCCCTGTATAAGCACCTTTTTTTATCCCAAAAATATGACCAAAAAGCAGTTGCGGGTTTTGGGCATAATCGGCACAGTTAAAGGAGACAAAAGGCGCATCTTTTTTTAAAGTTTGCGACTTTAAAGCAAATTGATACATACACTCAGCAAAAAGCGATTTACCGGTACCTGTATCGCCAAAAATAATCGTATGCAAGCCTCGTGGTGGATATAAAATTGCAGCTTTTGCTTGCTGAATCGCGACTTTTAAAGAACCCTTTTCGCCAACTAAAGCATCAAAGGTTACCGCAGAAGAATTGTCAACGTGAACTTGTTCTTCAGATAGTGGCTCATAAATAACTGGGCGACCTGAATTTTTGACAATCCGCTGCTCTTTTGCCAACTCATTTAAATAGCGACTCGCATTCGTACGATCAATATTTAGTAACTCCCCAATTTGAACTGCCGTCATGCCTTGTTTGCGCATTTCTAATGTGTGTAAAATTTCTTCTTTTCGTGAATTCATGACAAGCTCCTTGCCTAAATTTTTTACACTCTAAGAATAGCACAAAAAAAGGCGCTAAACGCGCCTTTTCCCAATATTTTTTTGTTTACTGTGCCGTTTTTTCTTTTTCTTTTTCTCAGTGCTTACACTAGTGTGCACTTTTTCTATATCTTTGTGTTTTTCTTTTGGTAAATTCTGTGTGTTTTTCTCATTTGTAGCACTCAGCGGACGCTCAGTCACTAAGTTTCCTTTATACAGATAAATTTCTGTTAATGGTAGTGCCAATTTTTTTATCATCTTTTTCAAATAAGACAATTCATTTTCTGCTACTAAGGTTATCACAGTACCTTTTTTTCCCATTCGACCTACCCGCCCAGCGCGATGTAGGTAGCTAGCATCATCCATTGGCACTTCTGCATTGACTACCATAGGTAAATCAGCTAAATCCAGTCCGCGCGCTGCTACATCGGTGGTTAATAAACCATTAATTTTCGCTGTTCGAAAAGCATTTAAGGCAGTTTTACGCAGCAACTTATTTTGATCTGAAGCAAGAGTTGCAACGGGTAATTGATGAAACTGTAATTTTTCAGCGACGGCGCCTAGTTCGGCTACTTCATTGAAAAAGATCAAACTACGAAAGTCTTTGACATGGAGTAACTTCCGGATTGTGTCGGCCTTTTTACGTTTAGAAGTAATGAGATAAAAGTGATTGACTTCTCCTTGGCTTGCATCTTCTTTTGTGACATCGATTAAAGTGAAGTTATCTTTTGTAATTGTTTTTATTTCCGGCATAACATTTAAGGCGGTGGCAGAAAAGAAATTTAACTGACAAGAATTATCCAAATATTGCAAAATTCCCTGAGCAATTTCTAGTGCTTGACCGGTTAAGAGTTGATCTGCTTCATCAAAAACCACTGTCTGTAGCTGATGGCTTTTGATTTTTTTTGATTTCATTAACTCTAACACGCGTCCGGCTGTGCCCACTAAAATCTCTGGTTTTTCCTTCAACTTTTCTAATTGTCGTTTTGTATTGGCTCCACCAATTAATGGTTGAACCTTTAATCCCATCTTTTCTGTCCAAAAACGAGCTGTTTCTACTACTTGCATCGCTAATTCTTGTGACGCAGTTAAAATCAACAGTTGATTTCCTTCGCCTGAGTTTAGTTGCATTAAAATAGGTAATAAATATGCGACTGTCTTACCAGAACCAGTGGGAGCAACTCCGACTACGTTCTTTTTTTCTTTCAAAGGTTCAAAAACTCGTTCTTGAATTAAAGATGGTTTTTGATAGCCGGCTTTTTGCCATTGTTGTAAAAGTGTTACGGGTAGTTTCTCTAACATCATGAATTTTTTTCCTCATCTTTTTGATCAGCAGTAAAGTGAATACCTGCTTTTTGGCGTAAATCATAAATTAGTTGGTTTACATTACGCGCCAACTCAACCCACTCTTCATATAAAATACCTTGCATTTTGTCCGTTGGATTGTTCAGCACATTCGCAAAGGCCAATGCCTCTTCTTCCATTGGATTTTCTTTTAATGTGATTGGCAACAGCAATCGTTTCTTGGTATTGCGATCATAAAATTCTGCTTTTTCAAAAGAGTTAATGCCATTTAACGTTAATGTGCCATTATCAAAATAAATTTCAGACGGTAAGAAAGAATCTCCAATCTTGCCTTGTTGAATCGTAACATCAAATAAATCATAGCGTAAAATAATAGTACCGATACCATCGACATCAGTAGCAATTTTCCGCATAAAATAATGACTTTCATTGGGAACACCAAACCATCCTAGTGCTGCATAAAGGGGGTAAACACCTAAATCCATAAGCGAGCCACCGGAAAATTTTGGTGAAAATATATTTGGTTCTAACCCATCTAAAACTGCATCATAGCGGGAAGAATATTTCATAAAAGTAAAGTTAGCGCCAATAATTCGATCTTTTAAAGGTAAAAAATCGCTAATGGTATCAAATGCTTTTTCATGAATATTGCGGGCTGCTTCAAAGAAATAGACATTATGAAGGTTAGCTAATTCAATTATTTCATCTATTTCTTTTGGGGTCGAAAATGCTGGTTTTTCGACAATCACATTTTTACCTGCCAAAATAGCAGCCTTGGCTTGCTCAAAATGAAGGGCATTTGGAGATGCAATATAGACAGTGTGCAAATGGGCTAAATTAAAAAAAGTTTTTAAATCCGTTGTGTACGCTATGTCTTTGTGATAACGTGCGCCAAATTCTTGCGCTTTTTCCAATGAACGGGAATACACTGCTACTAAGTCGTATTTTTTGGTGGCAAGTGCCGCTTCTACAAATTGGTGAGTAATCCAGTTTGTACCAATAATACCTAAATTAATCATAAGTTTCGCTCCTTTATTTTCTAAAATTAAACAGTAACAACCGCTTTTGATAGCTGCTAGTCAGCCAATGCATTAGGATCAACAAAAGGATACTCCAAATCAAAGGGTACCTGTTTTTTTAATGTTACTTCTTGAGGGTCTACTTTACAATTATACGCTAAAACTTCCACGCCGTCTGCCATTGCGGTGGCAAAACTTGTAGCTAATTGTGGTTGCATTGCATTGTGAATAGTAGCTAGCCGAATTTTTTCAAATTGGACAATAAACAATACATAAGAAAAGTATCCCGCATCATAAGCTACTTGAAGTTCATTGACATGCTTTAAGCCCCTTACAGTCGGCGCATCTGGAAAAGCTCCTATCTCCTTATTTTCTAAGGTCATGCCTTTTACTTCAATAAATGCTTTGGCGCCAGTATCACTTATTGCAAACAAATCAAATTTAGAATTGCCATACGTAACTTCTCTTTTTAAAGACAAAAGCTGACCAGGAAAATGCGGCAACACAATTTTTCCACTTAAAATACCATCATAGGCTAATTGATTGGGTAGCTGACTATCAATATTAATCCACATCGTTTCTTTTTTTACCGCCACTAAATCATATGCGGTTTTCCGTTTTGGACTCGGTTGATAATTTAATGCGACTAAAGCACCTGTGATTAAAATTTCTTTACCACGGCCTGTATTTTTCACATGGACCGTGACGATTTTTTTATTATTTATTAATTGACAATGACAAATAAACCGATTATCTCTTCTGATAAAATAAGCCATTTGAATATTTTCATACTTCATCTTCTCACCTACCAGCTAAATCCTAACAAAAAAAGGAAAAACCGACAATCTCCAACCTTAGACCGAGGGCCGATTAAATTTCTTATGCTATACTACTCGCATCATAAAAAAGGAGGCGGGCCTGATGAAAAAAAATTTACCATTAATGTTAGGAATTTCACTGTTAGCCGGTTTAATTGGTACAATTTTCTGGCATAAAAATAAACATGAACCTAAAGCATTTGTGGGAAGTTGGTTTTATCAGACGCCTTTAGAAAAAGTCCACTTTACCATTGATGATAATTGGAATCTGACCCGTAATCGACAGCCGGTTAAAACGACGCTAGTTGAATTGACACCAGAACGTCTGATTCTTTTAGATGAGATGGGGTATAAATTAACTTTTCTTTTAAAAGATGACCAGCTTTCTTTTTATGACGAAACGGAAATGGATGGTATTTACCATATCTTATCCCGAGAAGAATTAAAATAGATAAAAAGAAACATTCCAGTGGCTCGATTAGATAATTATTGTTATACTTGTTATGAGGATTTGTAACCGTAGCCAAGTAATTTATAGAAAGAAGGTTTTGCTGATGCTTGCAACGATGATTACACTATTTACCATGTTTAGTTTGGTCGTATTATTGGGCATTTCAGCCTATGCAGTTTTTCGTTATATTAATGACGAAAATCAATTAGAGAAAGTTCCTGTACGCGTAAAAAGTCACCATCGCAATTAATTGTCCCCTATAAAAAGTGTCAATTAACCACGATTAACGAGTTGAGAAGTCTGCTTCAACTGGTTAATCGTGGCTTTTTTAGCTTTTTTGTGAAACTTTTGGAAGAAGAATTGTTTTGTCTGCTACTCTTTGTTAAAATTACAACTTGTAATGTCTAATTGTCTAATTAAAGGAGCTTATCATGAAAAAAATACAACAAATTCTGATTACTCTTTTACTGTTTTGTGCTACTTTTGGTTTTACTAGCCAAAGTTTCGCCGCCCAAAATACAAATGATTTTTCAGTAGCCGCAAAAGGCGCTATTGCCGTAGACTTCAAAACAGGAAAAGTACTTTATAATCAAGATGGCGATACACCGATGGGAATTGCTTCGATTACGAAAATTATCAGTCTTTATTTAGTTGAAGATGCTGTTAAAGCCGGAAAATTAAATTGGGATGATAAAGTGACTATTTCTGATTACGCTGCAAATCTAAGTGTTGCCCCGGATCTTTCCAATGTCCCTTTACACAAAGAAAATGAATATAGCGTAAAAGAACTATTTGATTCTGCCGTTATTCAATCAGCCAATGCTTCGGTGGTGGCTCTAGCTGAAAAAATCGCTGGTTCAGAAGCAAAGTTTGTCGATCAAATGCGTAGCCAATTAGAAAAATGGGGTATTCACGATGCTAAAATCTATAATGCTTCTGGTTTGAATAATAAATATTTAGGTGATAATCGCTATCCTGGTTCTAGCCCAGATGCCGAAAATTTACTATCTGCTCGCGATGTGGCCATTGTCGCCAGTCACTTAATTAAAGACTATCCTGATATTTTAAAAGTTTCAGCTACAACGACGCAAATGTTTGGTGCTAATACCCAATCACCAGTTGAAATGGTCAACTGGAACTGGATGTTGCCAGGTTTTATTAACGCAAAAGAAGGTGTCGATGGGCTTAAAACCGGCACAACCGAACTAGCAGGCGCTTGTTTTGTCGGAACAATTGAAAAAAATGGACAACGGTTAATTACTGTCGTCTTAAATGCTACTGATCATAAAAATAATCCTAGTGCACGTTTTGTTGAAACAGGGAAATTAATGGATTATTGCTATGAGCATTGGCAACAAAAAGAAGTTTTAAAAGGTGGTACTAAACTGCCTGGACAAAAAGAAATTGCGGTTACTGATGGTAAACAACTTAAAACTAGCATTTCTTTAAAAGATAGCGTGACATTATGGGTTCGAGATGATCTAAACGAAAACGATTTAACAATTACACCAAAATTTGATAGTAAAGTAAAAGACAACGCTGTTACCGCTCCAGTAGCAAAAGGTGATGTAATCGGGCAGGCAAGTGTCAGCCTAAAAGGTGATGAGCTTGGTTATTTAGAAAAAGCCCCAACCCACACTACAGATATTATTGTTGATAAGGCGGTAGAAAAAGCGAATATCTTCGTTATTTTTGGCCGTCGCGTTGAAAATTTCATTCAGTCTGTTTTTTAAATGCAATTAAAAGTTTTGTGACAAATGCAACTTTTGTCACAACCTGTATTTCCAAAAAAAGACGGTGTGACAAAACTTTTGTCACACCGTCTTTTTTTGGTTTGGTCTTTTAAATTGCTACAACTGGAAAATACAATTCCACTTCCCCTGGAGCAAATTCTGGTAAATAATGTTCTTGGATAGCTCCACTTAAAGTTACGTTATTTTGTGGTAAAACTTCTAGTAACATTTTCTCAGTCATTGGCGCCAAATTTTCAACATCTGTTTTAATGACAAAATAATCTGCTGTTGGCATCTGCCATTTTTGCCAGCCGGCAGGTACTTCTGTATGCGTGGGGACTGCAATGCCTGCTAAATAACGACCCACTTCTTGCCAAGGGGCAAGCCAGGTATTTTCATCGCTCATCAAACCCCACAAATGAATTTCATCAGGCGTAAGCGTAACATTTTTTGCGATTTCTTCAAAATGTTCATTGACATTATCCCATAATAGCGGCACCCATGATGATCCTTCTGCTGCTAGACCACTACCTTCTTTACCAATCACAGTAAAAGCCGGTAAATTGACTTTTTTTATCTCACCTAATTCCATCTTCTGCCTTCTTTCTACTACTCTTTTTCTTTATTGTACTAGAAAATAACTTTTTTAAAAAATCATATCTTTTTCACAAGCCAAAAGAGTTGTAATCCGCTATACTAAAAAGAGATTAAGGAGTTGAATGTATGAATTTTTTACCCGAAGTTTTATTATTTATTTTTTTAATTGGCGGTATTTTAGCTATTATTTCGTGGCGTAAGAAAAGTCCAGATCCTGATACAATCTTTTTTAGCTTAGTCTGGACCTGTATTTGTTTAATTTTTTATTTTTCTGGCATTGAAATTTTACAAGGCAGCTATTTCTTTATTTTACCGCTTCTTTATCTCGCTATATTTTTATGGCAATATTTTAGAAACAAAACCTGCTTACGTAATGGTCTACTATTCAATATTTTAATTTTTGTTTTTGGTATTTATTTAGTCTATAACGCAAGCATTACCGCAAGTGTGGTCGCTTTTGCCATTTTAGGGCTGGCATTTGTCTTTTTAGCTGCAGTTTTAATTTTTGGCTTTGTATCATTACTGGTTTTTCTTTATTGGAATGCACTAATCGTTTTAAAAAGAGAATCCCGTTCGCTGGCGAATATGTTAACTTTACTCTTAGCTATCTTTTTAACATTCTTTTTAGTCTATGACTTTTTCATTGCCCAGCGCCTACCGGAATGGTTAACTAGTCTTTTAGCGGCATTACCGTTTATGATGTTTTATTTCGCACTCGTTTTCTTCAATTTTTTAAGCGTCTCAATTTTATATCAGTTTAATCATCCCAAGCCAAACCAAGATTACATTATCGTCTTGGGAGCGGGACTTTTAAATGGTGATAGTGTTTCTCCCCTTTTAGCCAAACGCATAGATGTTGCGATAAAATTTTATCAGCATCAACTAAAAGTTGCAGGTAAACATGCGAAGATTTTAATGTCTGGTGGTCAAGGTGCTGATGAAAAGTTGCCAGAAAGTGTTGCTATGGCAACTTATGCAAAAGAAAAAGGCATACCAGAAAGCGACATCCTCATTGAAGAACGGTCAACTACTACTTTAGAAAATATGCAGTTTTCAAAAGAAATTATGGATACAAGTCAGCCTGTGCCTTATCGCGTAATTTTCAGTTCAAATAACTACCATATTTTTCGCGCAGGTATTTATGCCAGCCAAGCCGGACTAAAAGCTGATGGTCTTGGGGCAAAAACAGCACTTTATTACCTACCAAATGCTTTTTTACGCGAATATATCGCAATCGTTGCCTTGCATAAGAAAAGACATCTCATTGTCTGTGGTTTGATTCTAGCATTTTTTGTTTTCATTTCGATAATGTCATTTTTTGTTGGTTAGACCATGATGACTACAAAAAAAAGAGGTGTGACAAAAGCAACTTTTGTCACACCTCTTTTATATTGTTTTAAATTGAATTTTTGCGCCCAAATAAATGATTAAAACGCAATCGCATTGATTTAGTCATTGGTTCAGATGCTTCTTTAATTGCACAGTATTTATCTACCATAGTAACGATATAACTTTCTTTATACTTCGGTGGTGCAATTGTTGCGCCCCACATATGTTTTAAAATGATATCTTTTTCTAGGGGAGATAATTTGGTAATTTTTTCTGCATTTTTAATTGCAATTCTTGGGTGCATATAGGCATGGGAACCTTCATCAAATTTCGTCGTGCGCCAATCATAATAAAACAAGTCATGTAAAAGACCTGCTCTCGCCGTTGCTTTAGCATTTGCGCCCCATTTTTTTGCTAATTTATAGCTGTAATAAGAAACACTTATAGAATGTTCTAAACGTGTCGAATTGACGTGTTGTTTATATTGGCTCAACTTTTGGACTTCAGGTGTTGCCAGTAAATCTGCGACATAAGACATATATTCAGAATCTTTGCGCCAGTTTTCAGTCATGTATTAAATAGCCACCTTTAGCTTATCTTTTTTTCGTACAAGTGTAAGTATAGCACCTTTTTTAAACTTTTAAAGAAAGCGACCTCAGGCTTAACAGTTCTTTAAAATATTTCAGTTATTACAATTTGAAATGATAAAGTAAAATTCCTGCGGCTACGCCTACATTTAAAGATTCTGCTTGGCCAAAGATAGGAATATATAAATTTTGGTCAGTTATTTGTAGCAACTCTTTGGCCACACCTTGGCCTTCATTGCCCACTAAAATAGCCACATCGCCTTTTGGAACTGTGTGAAAAGGTTTAGCCTCTTTATTTAATTCTGTACCATAGATTGGCACCGCTAATTTTTTTAATTCGTTAATTGCAGTCGTCAAACTCATAGTAATTACCGGCAAATGAAAGTTACTTCCCTGCATACTTCTTAAAACTTTAGTACTATATATATCTGCACTACCTTCTCCTAGAATAACACCAGTATAACCTGCAGCATCTGCCGTACGGATAATTGTCCCCACATTACCGGGATCTTGGACACGATCTAATAAAATCCAAGCTCCTTTTTGTAAAGCGGTTTGCTGTTGTCTTTTAGTAACAACAGCAATGATTCCTTGGGGCGTCGGTTGGTCTGAGAGCTCTTTTAAAATACTGTCTGTCACTAAATAGCTGTTATTAGGATAAGCTGCTAAAAAAGAGGCACCCTCTTTTTGACCTCTCTCATTAACTAAAATCGTTTGAATCTCTGCACCACTTTTGTGGGCTTCTTCCACTAAATGGAATCCTTCTAATAAATATTGTTGTTGTTGATCGCGATATTTTTTTTGATGCAATTTTTTTAATGACTTAACCAGTGGATTTTTATTGGATTGAATTTCTTTCATGGTTTCACCTCGTCTTATTATACCATTTTCAGCAGATTGCTTGTGAGAAGTCGTGAAAAAAGCTATCATGAAATTATGATAAAAAAGAGGTGATTGTGATGCGCAAAGTAAGAATGAATGTTCAAGGACGCGTACAAGGGGTCGGTTTTCGTTATACGACTAAAATGTTAGCAGACCAATTAGGAATTCACGGTGCTGTTTGGAATGAAGCAGACGGATCTGTTGGGATTGAGGCAACTGGTTCCACTGAAGCGATGGCAAAATTCATTGAAGGTGTAAAAGCTTCCCCCTCACCTGCCGGACATGTCACATATCTTGATTTGACCGATGATCCAATGATTAAAAATCGCGATAGTTTTGAAGTAACTTTTGGTCATTAGCGGCTTAGCCGCTTTTTTATTTAGCTTACTTTTTTATTTGAGCCAAATAAAGATTTACTTATAAGTAGTTGTTTTTTCTTATCTTTTTAAACGACGCTATTTCTTGAATATTTTGTGAAGCACGTTTACAGTTTCTTATTTTTCTAGTATGATTACTTTTGTGTAAATTTACAAAGTAAAGGACGAAGCAAATGACAAAATTAAAAAACTGGCTATTAGCATCTGGTCTAGTGGGAATCATGCTTACACTATCGGGCTGTGTTTCGATGGATAAAAACGGCAATCCTGATAAAAGTGGTATCGTATATCGAATTTTAGTCGAACCGCTAGGAGGATTTTTACAATATCTAGCTAAAGACTTCAATTGGGGCTATGGTTTAGCGATTATCATGGTGACAGTTATTGTGCGTATTATTTTATTACCACTCGGAATTCACCAATCAAAACAAACAATGGTCCAATCAGAAAAAATGCAATTTTTAAAACCACAAATCGATCAAGCGCAAGCAAAACTAAAAGCAGCGACTTCTCCTGAAGAACAAATGAAAGCCCAACAAGAAATGCAAGCTGTTTACAAAGAAAATGGTGTCAGCATGTTTGGTGGCATGGGTTGTTTGCCGTTACTGATTCAAATGCCTATTTTCTCTGCATTGTATTATACTGCTCGTTTTACTCCCGGTATTCAAAGTGCAACGTTTTTAGGAATTAACTTAGGCGAATCAAGTATTGTACTCGTTGTAATTGCTGGTTTATTTTATCTTATTCAAGGTTTTATTTCACAAATTGGTGTCCCAGAAGAACAAAAGAAAACGATGCGCTCAATGTTGATTGTTTCACCATTGATGATTGTTTTTATGTCTATGAGTGCTCCTGCTGGTGTGACGTTATACTGGGTAGTCGGTGGTCTCATTAGCTGTCTACAAACCTTTATTACAAACGTCATTATGAAACCGCGTATTAAAGCTCAAGTTCAAGCAGAAATGAAAAAAAATCCACCAAAAACCGTTGTCACTCCGCCTAAAAAAGATGTGACACCAAAAGAAATAAAAACAAATGTAGCCGATTATACAAAGAAAAATAAAAATCGTAATGCCGGTAAACAAGGTCGAAACGCCGGTAAACAAAAACGTAAATAAGCTGCTATCTAAAAGACTGTGACATAAAAATTGTTACAGTCTTTTTATTTTGTACATAAAAAACAATCTCTAAAAATCAGCCCATAGGCCAACTTTTAGAGATTACTTCAGATTATATTATTACATTTCTAATTATTCTTCGTGATTAACGCATCTAAGCTGGCCAATGCCAATGCCATTTTGGCGATTTTATTTAATTGCGTCAAACGATTACGGCGCACTTTTTCATCTTCTACCATGACCATTGTTTGATCAAAGTAGTTTTCAATTAGCGGCCGTAAAGCTGTCAGACCCTCGTAATTTTCTGCCATTGTTTGGCGAGCAAATCGATTTTCTAAATCCGTCACTGCATCAAAGAGCGCTTTTTCAGCGTCGTTATCAAACAGTTCTGGCTTAACATTTGCATCTTCTACCTCAGCTTTTTTAGCTAAATTAATAACCCGCGTTAAAGCTTCCATCGATGGTTTAAAATCTGGATCGTTTAAATGTTGACGTAAAATTTGAGCCGCAGAAAAGAGGGCACTTAAGTTGGTTTGTTCGGCATTAATAACAGCATCAATTACATCGTGACGGAGATTTTTCGTCGTTAGGAACTGTTTTAAACGTGCTTTTACAAAATTAACTACTTCGGTTTGACCGCTATTTAATTTAAGACCATAACGTTTTTCATCTTGGCTGATGACTTCGCTAATTTTTGCTTGCAACTCCACTAATGGGAAGGCCCAATGTCTGTTTTCAATAATTCTTACAATCCCATAAGTTTGACGGCGCAATGCGTAAGGATCATTTGAGCCACTTGGAATCATTCCGACAGCAAAGAAAGAAAGCAAACTATCTAACTTATCTGCGATTGCTAAAACAGCGCCAATATCTGATTTAGGTAGTTCACCTTCACTAGAAATTGGTAAATAATGTTCACGTATAGCTTGGGCAACGCTTGGTTTTTCACCTTGTAATAAGGCATATTTTTCTCCCATGATACCTTGTAATTCAGGGAATTCTCCCACCATGTTGGTGACCAAATCAAATTTATAAATTTCTGCTGCGCGGGCTAAATCCTCCAATTGTTCGCTTGTTAAGCCAACTGTCTCTCCAACAATTTGCGCGATTTCAGCAACCCGCTGCATTTTTTCATAAATGCTACCGATTTTTTCATGGAAAGTAACTTGTTTTAGTTTTTCCACACAAGCATCGATTGTTAATTTTTGATCTTCTTTGTAGAAAAATTCGGCATCTTCTAAACGAGCGGTTAAAACTTTTTCATTTCCTTTTACTACATTGTCTAGTTTAACTGCATTTCCATTACGAGCAGAAATAAAATGAGGCAACAACAAACCAGCACTATTCCGAACATCAAAATAACGTTGATGTTCTTTCATAGAAGTAACTAAAACTTCTTCTGGTACTGACAAAAAGCGTTCTTCAAAATCACCTACAAAAGCAGTTGGATACTCCACTAAATTATTGACTTCTTCTAGAAGATTTTCATCAAGTTCAACTTGCCAGTCATTTTTAGTAGTTAATTCATCAATTTGGGCGACAATCATTTCTTTTCGTTTTAATGGATCAGCAATGACAAATTGTTCTTGTAATTTTGCTTCATATTCTTGAGCATTTTCTAAGACTGCATCATCACCTAAGAAACGATGTCCTCTAGTAGTATTACCAGTTTTAACATCTAAAATTGAAAATGGGACAACTTCTTCGCCTAATAAAGCGACAACCCAGTGAATTGGTCGAATATATTCAAAATCATATTTATTCCAATGCATCGTAACTGGAAAAGTGAGACTAGTAATTACATCTTTTAAACCAGATAATACTTTTATTGCAGGTTTTCCTTTAGCATATTTTGTCACATAAACATATTCTACCCCTTTTAACTCTCTAAAAGTGATCGCATCTGTTGTTACGCCTTGCCCTCTTACAAAACCTTCTGCCGCTTTTGACCAATTGCCTTCACTATCCAAAGCAATTTTTTTAGCCGGGCCTTTTACTTCTTCTTCGGTATCGGCTTGTTTTTCAGCTACTTCACTAACCAGCACAGCCAAGCGCCTTGGCGTACTGAAAGACTTAATGGAAGAAAAAGCTAATTTTTCGGTCGCTAAAAATTCACTAACTTTTTGCTCTAATTGTTGCATACTCTTTGTTACTACATGAGCAGGCATCTCTTCTAAACCAATCTCCAATAATAAATCTTTTGCCATCTTAGTTTTCCTCCTTCAATAATTTTGCCGCTTCTTCAGGAGCTAGCAGTGGATAACCCAACTTCGCCCGTTCAGCCACGAAAATCTTAGCAACGGCTTTAGCCATATTCCGAATGCGGGCTAAATATCCAGCTCTTTCAGTAACAGAAACAGCGCCTCTTGCATCTAATAAATTAAAGGTATGGCTACATTTCAAAATATAATCATAAGCTGGATGAACTAAATCTTGATCGATACAGCGTTTGGCTTCTTTTTCAAAGCGATCAAAATTTCCTAATAATAGTTCTTGATCACTAACTTCAAAAGAATATTTGGAATGTTCATATTCTGGTTGACGGAAGATTTCACCATATTTGACGCCATCTGCCCACTCTAAATCATAAACACTTTCAACTTCTTGAATATAAGAAGCTAAACGTTCCAAACCGTAAGTAATTTCTGAAGTAACAGGTTTACAAGGTAAGCCGCCAACTTGTTGGAAATAGGTAAATTGTGTAATTTCCATACCGTCTAACCAAACTTCCCAACCAAGACCAGCACAACCCATTGAAGGATTCTCCCAGTTATCTTCTACAAAGCGGATATCGTGTTCTAAAGGATCAATACCTAATAATTTCAAACTTTCCAAATAAAGTTCTTGAATGTTTTCTGGTGATGGCTTCATTACCACTTGAAATTGATGGTGTTGGTATAAACGGTTCGGATTTTCCCCGTAACGTCCATCAGCAGGACGACGAGAAGGTTCAACATAAGCCGCATTCCAAGGTTCAGGTCCAATCGCACGTAAAAAAGTATACGGACTCATGGTACCAGCACCTTTTTCAGTATCATAGGCTTGCATTAACATACAGCCATTACCAGACCAAAATTGTTGTAGCGTCAAAATAATATTTTGCACAGTCATTTTTTTACTCATTTTATTTCCTCCTACTTTTTACACTTATTACTTCTACTGCTTTATGCTTTAGACTTAGATGCGATTACAATGCGTTTACAACTGGATAAAACTCAACTGGATTTCCCGGTATTAAATGCACCTCTACTACCATATCATCAGTCAAAAAAGCTAAGTCATAAAGCATTTGACTTGGTTCAGTTCTAAACTCTTCCACCAATTGCCCACTATCATTTTTTACAATCACATTTAATGGTACGTTAGCTAAAATCTTCAATTTTTTTTCTTTAAACTCACTGGCATTAATTTCCATATCAAATTGCATCTTTATCCTCCTTAAAAGAATTGTTAACAGGTTTTAAAATAGAAAATAAAAAAGCCCTGCATAGATTTTCATCTATGCAGGGACGAATACTTCGCGGTTCCACCCTGCTTCCGATTGCTCGGCAGCTTTAAAATATTTAACTGAATACTCCCAAGTTGCCCCCAAATAAGTTACTGTCTGTGGCTTCCACTTTCCCACAGTCGCTTTTCAGTTTCTTATTTTTCGTCTTGTTCAACGTATTAACCTTTGTTTATCATAGCTGTTTAACCTGACATTTGTCAATTAAAAAAATTAAAATAAACCGGTAATGTTCCCTTCAGCATCGACATCAATATTTTCTGCCGCCGGTTTTTTCGGCAAGCCTGGCATTGTCATAATATTTCCTGTCAGTGCGACAATAAAGCCCGCTCCTGCTGATACTTTGACAGAACGAATCGTGATTGTAAAATCCGTTGGTGCTCCTAAGAGATTCGGATTATCACTAAAAGAATATTGCGTTTTAGCCATACAAATCGGATAGTTACTAAAACCAAGTTCCGTTAATTTCGCTAATTCGCGTTTGGCTACTGGCGTAAATTCTACTCCACTAGCACCGTATATTTTTTTAGCGATTGTTTCAATTTTGGCTACCAATGAAAGATCGGCCTCATAGGCAAATGCTAGCTTACTTTTTGTTTCTGCTAATTCCACTACTTTTTCAGCTAGCTCAATCCCGCCTGCGCCACCTTTACTCCAAACATTTGAAAGTACAACTGTAACACCACGTTTTTGACAAGCTTCTTTAACTGCCGCCAATTCTTCTTTAGTATCACCGGGAAATTGGTTAATACATACCACCACAGGTAAACCAAAATTATCTTTTAAATTGTGTAAATGGCGCTCTAAATTAGGTAAACCCGCAATAACCGCTGCAACATTTTCTGTTGCCAATTCATTTTTGGCTACACCACCATGCATTTTTAGTGCCCGAATCGTTGCCACTAATACGGCTGCATCTGGCTTTAAATCCGCTAGACGACATTTAATATCCACGAATTTTTCAGCACCTAAATCCGCCCCAAAGCCAGCTTCTGTCACTGCATAATCAGCGTATTGTAATGCCATTTTTGTCGCCTGAACACTATTACAGCCATGAGCGATATTAGCAAATGGCCCACCGTGAATAAAAGCAGGTGTTTGTTCTAAAGTTTGAACTAGATTTGGTTTGATCGCATCTTTTAATAATGCTGTCATAGCACCGGCTGCTTTTAGATCACCACAAGTAATCGGCTCACCAGTAAAGGAATAGGCAACAATAATTTTTTCTAAACGATTTTTTAAATCGGCTAAATCTGCCGCTAAACATAATATTGCCATGATTTCTGAAGCGACAGTAATTTCAAAACTATCTTCGCGAGGTACGCCATTTAAACGGCCTTGGAGACCATCCACAATGTGGCGTAGTTGACGATCATTCATATCCACAACGCGCTTCCAAGTAATTTGGCGACTATCTATTCCTAAAGCATTGCCTTGATGAATATGATTATCCAGCATTGCGGCTAGTAAATTATTGGCGGCACTAATCGCATGAAAATCACCTGTAAAATGTAAATTAATATCTTCCATTGGTACTACTTGCGCATAACCGCCCCCAGCAGCTCCGCCTTTGATCCCAAAAACAGGTCCTAATGAAGGTTCTCTTAGGGCAATCGCTGCTTTTTTACCAATTTGTCCTAATGCGTCAGCTAATCCGACAGCAGTGGTAGTTTTCCCTTCACCGGCTGGAGTAGGACTAATTGCAGTCACTAAAATTAATTTCCCATTTTGTTTTTTTTCAGTACTGGGTTTAATCTTAGCTTTATAATTACCATATAGTTCTAAATCAGTAGCAGGTATCCCTAATTTTTCGGCAATTTTCGTAATATTTTCCATTTCTACTTGTTGTGCAATTTCAATATCTGATAACGTCAAGTCTTTCTCCCCTTTGGTTGCATGGTTAGTAATAATCAATTTAATCATCTTTATTTTACTTTATTTTTCTAAAAAAATCTCCAATATACGACTAATTATTTTAAAAAGCACATCTATTGTTCGTGAAAATGCAAAAAAATATCCCAATTCTATTGTCCAATCTCACCTTTACTTTGTTTAAAAGCAAATTTTTTGAGAAGTTACAATATTATTCGGATATTTACTAATTTTTTAGCAGCGTTTTAATTATCTGGTTTCATTAAATCTTGCCACTTGTGCATATCATCAATAAATTTTTTGCTTTTCAAATGAATTCCCACATACTCATCATAAAGTTGATCGATTACGCTCCGAATTTCTTTTTTTACTACTGATTTTACTTTAATCGTTTTTACTTTGGTCAAATCGACTTGATTAAATAAACGGATAAAATGCATCGCATTAGGGTCTGCATGGTAGCGATGTTCATCTAAGGAAAAATGATTTTCACACAAAACGCCACCATATTTAGAAGAATAATCAAAACGGCCAGTCGTTTTACCACAAATAACACAATGATCAAAGATTGGCGCAACGCCAAACCGTTGTAAAATCTGGACTTCAAAAATATTGGTAATGATTTCAGCATCATAACCGTCGTTGATTAAATTTAGACACAAAGATAAAAATTGGTACAAATGCGGATCATAAACCTTATCTTCAATCGCAGCATCTGCCAAATTCAACAAATAGGTACTATATCCGGCTAAAAAAATATCTTGTTGAATCGTCGTTAGCGGTTTGACGTCTTTGGCACCATTTAAAAAGGACAATCCGTCTGCTTTTAAATTCATAATAAAAGTTGCTTCAGTGAAATTTTGCAAAACAGAAGTCAGTGGATTGTTCTTTTTATGAATACCTTTTACATAAAACATTTGTTTACCGGCAGATTCGGTAAATATTTTTACTAATTTATCTTTTTCCTTATAATCCCGCGAAAATAAAATCAATCCGCGACTTTCAGCTAACTGCATGGAAAAACCCCTTAGTAATCATCCGGACGGTAACCATAATCTTGTAAATATGTTTTTTTATCCCGCCAATCTTTTTGGACTTTAACCCACAATTCCAAGAAGACTTTATCCCCTAATAATTGTTCAATGTCCCGACGCGCCTTGGTGCCAATGTCTTTTAACATTTTGCCACCTTTACCGATGATAATGCCTTTTTGACTATTCCGTTCGACGATAATTGTCGCTTGAATATGAACTTTATCATTTTCGTTTCGTTTCATACTATCGACTACAACTGCCACTGAATGTGGTACTTCGTCTCTAGTCAATAGCAATACTTTTTCTCTAACCAACTCCGAAACAATAAAATATTCGGGATGATCTGTAATTTGATCATCTGGGAAATATTGTGGACCGGCGGGTATTTGTTCAATTAAGGTCTTCATTAATGTATCAAAGTTATTACCTTCTGTAGCGGAAATTGGGACAACTTCTGCAAAATCCATTTGACTTGTGTAATCTTCAATAATCCCCAATAAATCATCAGGATGAACTTTATCAATTTTATTAATGACTAAAAAGACTGGTGTTTTACTAGTCTTCAAACGTTCCATGATAAAATCATCACCACGACCCCGCTTTTCATCAGCACTAATCATAAATAAAACAGCGTCGACTTCTTTTAATGCACTATAAGCCGTTTCTACCATGAAATCCCCTAAACGATGTTTTGGTTTATGAATCCCAGGTGTATCAATAAAAATAATTTGCGCCTCAGAAGTAGTATAAACACCTTGAATTTTATTGCGGGTTGTTTGGGCTTTATCACTCATAATCGCAATTTTTTGTCCGACAATCCGGTTTAATAAAGTTGATTTACCAACATTTGGGCGCCCCACAATGGCGACAAACCCTGATTTATGTTCTGTCATATTTTTCCTCATTTCTTTTAAAACAATAGTTGCCAAATTTTAGGTACAAATAAAATCAAACCAATAATTACAGCAAAAAATGATGTTAATAACACCGCTCCTGCTGCCATATCTTTAATTTTTTTACCGATGGGATGAAAGTGAAAATCGGTGAACATATCCACCACATTTTCAAAAACAGTATTAATAATCTCTACAATCCAGACTAAAAAGACAGCTAATAATAGCCATAACCATTCAAAACGACTTAACTGAAAAATAAAGCCCGCCAAAAGTGCCAATACGCCAAAAAAGACGTGTTTACGCATATTACGTTCTTCTTTAAAAACCGTTTGAATTCCAGTTAAGGCAAATTCAACTGAAGTAATGAAATATTTGTTTTTATGTGTATTCTTATCTTTTAAGTCCATAAGCATCCAAAATTTCCTTTTGTAATCCAAACATTTCTTTTTCATCTTCTGGTGTCATATGATCATAACCATTAATATGCAAAAAACCATGTAGCGCTAGAAAACCTAATTCCCGCTCAAAACTATGACCATATTCTTTGGCTTGTTCTTTGGTCTTATCCAGTGAAATCATTAAATCTCCCAATTCACGGGGTAAAGGATTCTCCCCGTCGGCGAAGATGACCGGAATTTCCCCATCACCTTCTTCTTCTAACGCAAAGCTGATTACATCAGTAGGGCGATCTTTGCCCCGATAATCACGATTAATTACTTGAATTGCGTCATTATCCATAAAAGTTACCGACATCTCGGTTTCTTTTGGTAGTTTTAAATAATCTGCCGCAAATTGTAATAAGTCTTCTACTTCTTGTATTTTGTCAGGAGCTAAAGAATTAGTTTCATCCATAAAGGTAATATCCATTATTTATCGCTTCTTTCTTGTTCTTCTTTCATTTTCTCGGCTTCAGACTTCATTTTAGGATATTTAATCCGCGAATGAAACGTACTGCATAAACCATTTACCAATGAGTCTTCAATAATCCGAATTTCTTTTAAGGTCAATCCACTATCATCTAATTGTCCGTCTAAAATACGATCAACAATTAAATTATGAACAAATTGACGAATCTTTTCATTAGTAGGGTGATCCATTGCCCGCACTGCCGCTTCACAACTATCGGCAATATTCACTACCCCTGCTTCTTTTGTTTGAGGTCTTGGTCCGGGATAACGAAATTCTGCCTCTGTTATTTCAGGATTACGTTCTTTGGCTTTGGCATAAAAGTATTTCATTAAGGTAGTACCGTGGTGTTGATAACAAATATCAATCACTAGTTTGGGCATTTTGTATTCTTCTAAAATTTTTGCCCCGTCGGTGACATGACCAAAAATAATTTGTTTACTATCTTCTGGTAATAAGAAATTATGAGGGTTTTCTGCCCCTGCTGGTAAATTTTCAACAAAGAAGTTTGCGTGTTTCAATTTGCCGATATCATGATAATAACAAGCAACACGAGTTAAAAGGGAATGTCCCCCAATTAAAGCTACTGCATTAGCAGATAAGTTCGCTACCATCATACTATGGTGATAAGTTCCCGGCGCTTCTTCTAATAGTTTTTTCAATAGTGGATGATTTGGATTACTAAGTTCATTCAAAACAATCACACTATTATCCGTGATTAGCAGTTCTATATATTGGTGTAATCCCATGGTAAGTAAAAAAGATAAAACTGTTCCGGCTAAACCACAAACAATGGTTGTCCAAGTTCGACTATCTGTAACCGTCAACCCTTGAAAAACTACTAAAACTAAATTAAGTAAAAAAGGGAAAACGATAATCCACATGACCGCCGTAAATCCTTGTTTAGAGATACGTTCTCTTCTAACAATAGTTCCCATTAACCCTGAGAATAAATACGTAATTAAAATAATTGTCAACGAGTTTGTTCCTAAAGCATCATAATAACAAAAAACAGCAAATACCACTTGGAACATAGCTGCGATAATTCCAGCTCTGCGATTCACAAAAATATTTAACACCAGCGGGACAAAAGCAGCGGGGAAAAATAACGGAATATAAGGCAGTAATTCCGTTTGAAAAACTTGAAAAAATTTCATTAACGCAATACTACCAATCATCGCTAGCGTATAAAAGGTTAAAAATTCTTGACGTTTACTTTTCTCTTGATACTGGTGAGCAAAATAAAGTAAGACCAAAATTTGAACTAAAATGCCAGAAATCATCGCACCGATTGGGAAAAAAGAAGTATTTTGACTCGTTAAACCTAATAACTTTAACTTTTCAATGGCACTAGCATCAATTTGTGAACCCTCGCGGACGATTACTTCCCCTTGAAATATCATAACAGGTGCTACACTAGCCCGAGCCTGCTCTTTTAGTTCTTCCGTTTTTTTATCATTGGGAAAATCATTTACTACAATGGCAGTATTTAATAAGTCAATCATCGCTTCTTTTGAGATAGCTGGAATAGCAAGACTATTCACCTGATTTTCAGCACTTTCCTTAAAAGTCGCAAGATTTGATTCCCGCACTTGGTTTTTCATTTGTTCAGCTAAAATATTTAAGCTATTGTCTTTTACAGTATTTAATGCGGCACTATTCAATGTAAAAGCGGCTTCGTAAAAAGAATTAGGAATTTCTTGATAGAACTGGACATCTTCATCATTCACTTTTTCAAATGATTTTTTTAAGGCAGCAATATAATCATCAGTTGTAATAGCTGGAATTTCTTTGTCTTTTGCTTCTTGTTGACGTTTTTCATGATCTTCATCGACACTTTTTTTCACATCAGAAATCATCGTAAAAATCGTTTCAACTCGACTATGCTGCGTTTCAGCAATATCTTCTTGATACGTATATTCAGGTACAACCGCTTCTGCTGCTAATTGACGTTTTTGATCGGTAGCTGCCTTGTTCTCAACGGTCTTATTCGCCCGAATACTTTCACTTGCTACTTGGCCTTCATGATAGTCGACACTTTTTTGTTTAACACTTGTAAATAAAATACCAAAACAGCTAACAAAAAAAATGACTAAAATAAGCGGGACATAAAAACGTCCTAAACGTTCGCGTAATTTTCTTAACGGCTCAATAATCAAATTATTTCCCCCTAATTTTCCTAAGCACCATTACTCTTTTTTCAGACTCGCTTTGTCATAAGCTTCAATAATTTTAGCCACTACAGGATGTCGAACCACATCGCTTGCTTCAAAATTGACAAAAGCAATTTGCGGGATGTTACTTAAAGTTCTTTCTGCGTGAACTAGCCCACTAACTACACCTTTAGGCAGGTCAATTTGACTTGTGTCACCATTGACAATCATTTTGGAATTATAACCTAAACGCGTAAGAAACATTTTCATCTGCATAATCGTTGTATTTTGGGCCTCATCTAAAATGACAAAAGCGTCTTCTAATGTACGTCCGCGCATATAAGCTAGCGGTGCGATTTCAATAATGCCTCGATCCATTAACCGATTAGTATGTTCGACACCAAAAATTTGATACAATGCATCATAAACTGGTCGAAGATAAGGGTCAACCTTTTCTTTTAAATCTCCTGGTAAAAAACCCAGATTCTCACCAGCTTCTACTGCTGGGCGAGTTAAGATAATTTTTTGTACTTGCCCTTTTTTTAAAGCAGCGATTGCTAAAACGACAGCTAAAAAAGTTTTACCAGTGCCGGCAGGTCCAATCCCAAAAACAACATCATGCTTTTTCACTGCATCTAAATAGCGTTTTTGACCCCGATTTTTAACACGAATTGCTTTTCCATTACGATCTTTGACAATTTCTTCTTCATATAAAGCTAAAAAGGCACTTGTCCCTTGGCTTGGAATTGCTTTTAATGCTTGCGCTACATCAGGGGTGCTAATATGTACACCACGTTTGATTAATTCTTGTAACGCACTAATAACTTGTTGCGCGATTGCAACAGACTCTATTTGACCTTCAATCATAATCGTTTCTCCACGACTACTAATAATGACGTGCAGATTTTCTTCGATTAATTTTAAATGTTTATCGTGTGCGCCTAACAATAGACTAATATCATCGTCTGCGCTAAGTTTTAATTCCAAAACTTTTTTATCTTCTGTCAAAAAGTTACATCTCCTTGTCGATTCCTTTTTCCCACTTTAATTGGGCAAGTTTTCTGTTTTATCATACCACATTCAAAACTTAAAAGAAAAAAAATCGCAGACAAAAGTCTGCGATTAAATAACTATTTATTCAGTAACTCTTTGACGATGGCATTTACCTTGTTACCATCAGCTTTTCCTTTTACTAAAGGCATGACCGCACCCATTACTTTACCAAACTCACTTGGTGAAGTGGCACCGGTTTTGCTGATCGCATCTGTTACAATCTGGCGAATTTCTTCATCAGAAAGTTGTGCTGGTAAATACTTTTCAACGACTTTGATTTCCGCTTTTACTTGCGTTGCCAAATCGTCTCGTCCTGCTTTTTCAAATTCAGTTAAAGAATCACGGCGTTGCTTCATCTCCCGTGATAATACGGTCAATTCTTCATCGTCAGTTAATTCTGCACCTTTTTTGATTTGTTCGTTTTGCAACGATGCCTTCAACATGCGAATCACCTGCAAAGACTCTTTATCCTTAGCTTTCATCGCTGTCTTCATATCATCGTTCAAAGTACTTAGTAGTGACACACTACCAGCTCCAATCATACTGCAAACTAGAATTTTTTACGTTTTCTAGCAGCTTCAGATTTTTTCTTACGTTTCACACTTGGTTTTTCATAAAATTCCCGTTTACGAGATTCTTGAAGAGTCCCAGCTTTTGAAACGGAACGTTTGAAGCGACGAAGAGCGTCGTCAAGAGATTCATTTTTACGAACCACTGTTTTTGACATGTAAATTCCCTCCCTCCGAGCTTAAAAAGTAACCGTTTTTGTTAATCGAAACATTTTCAAAAAACAACACTGTCCTTTAAAAATTATAGCTAAGTAATAAAATAGTGTCAAGCGTATGGGGCAAAGAAAAAAATCTTTTTCACGAAAATGTTTGCGAAAAAAATGAAAAAATAACTACTGACAGTCAGCACATCGCCCTAATATCTCAAACCGGTGCCCTTCAATTGTACAACCGGGAAGCTGTCCTTTAAAAAAATCCATTGGACAAAGATCTAATTCTTGTGTTTTACCACAAACTGTACAAATAAAATGATGATGGTGATGATTTTTATCTTGACAACAGTGAAAGCGAAATTTCATTTCGCCATTTAAATCGGTTTCTTCTAATAAACCAATTTCTGAAAAATCATGGAGGTTACGATAAATGGTATCAAAACTAATACTACCAAATTCGCCTTCCATATACTCTTGAACTTCTTTGGCTGCGACATAACGATTTTTTGTCGCTAAAAAAGTTAACAGCTTTTCTCTTTTATTGGTTTTTTTAAAACCATGCTCTTTTAAAGTTACCATTGCTTGGTCAATTTTTGTCATTTCTCTTTTCACAAGCAAAGACCTCCTAACGCATTTAGTTGCTATTGTAAGGTAGTATTTTATCACTACAGCATAAATCATAATGATTACGAATTAGCTCCACTTCGATATGGTATAATAAATTACAACAAATTACAAGTGAGGGAAAAAAATGAGTAATGCTGCTGAAGAAATCTTAACAATTTTTGTCATTTCCGATTCTGCCGGAGAAACAGCTACAAAATTAGCACAAGCTACTATGGCCCAATATCCTACTGTGGAATTCAATTTATTTCGTAAGACATTTATGAGTGATAAAGCTATATTGTTAAAAGCCTTAAAAGAAGCAAAAAAACTAAATGCCATGATTTTATATACTATGATTAATGAGGAATTGGTACAATTGATTCGTGATTTTTGTCAAGAAAGTGATCTATTTGGCTTTGACGTTTTGACAGCACCAGTGTTAGAAATCGAAAAAAGAAGTGGCGTTGCTCCAACCCGTGAACCAGGAGCGTTACACCACTTAAACAAAAACTATTTTAAACGTATTGAAGCAATGGAGTTTGCGGTAAAATACGATGATGGCAAAGATCCCCGTGGCTTTTTAGAAGCAGATGTAGTCCTTTTAGGAGTTTCTAGAACTTCAAAAACACCATTAAGCCTCTTTTTAGCCAATAAAAATTTGAAAGTAGCCAATTTGCCGCTTGTCCCGCAAGCACACATTCCAAAACAGTTGTGGGAAGTGGATAAGAAAAAAATTGTTGGCTTAACAAATGATCCCAATGTTTTAAACGGTATTCGCAAAGAGCGGATGATTGCTTATGGCTTAAATCCAGATACCGCTTATTCTGATATTGATAAAATTCGTGCAGAATTAGAATTTGCGAATGATTTATATGAAAAATTAGGTTGCGTTGTAATTAACGTTGCATCTCTTTCTATTGAAGAAACTGCTTCGATGATTATGAACGCCTTAGATTTAGAAGATCACAGTTACTACACCACAGAAAATGATTAAAAAAGACGCAAAGGAAAAATTGCAGTTGTCAGCCCTTTTAAGGGTAACAACTGCAATTTTTGATTGAGTCTTCTCTTTATGATCACTTATGAATATTAAGGTGAATTCTAATAATCCCTTCAAAAAAAGCTTTTAAAAGTCTCTAGCGTTTTTTAAAAGACTTGAACGCCTTCACGATCGACTTGAAATACTTCAATTTTTGCAGTCTGATCAAGTGCTTGAAGTTTTTGGGTGATTATAGCCGTAGCCTTTGCAGGTGCTAAAATCATCATCGTAGGGCCCGCACCACTTAAATAGCAACCATACCCCTCATGCTCATGACTAATTTGACGAACATCTGCAAAATGCGCAAGTAATGAACTACGATAAATTTCATGAAATTTATCTTGTTCCATCATTTTACCTGCCTGAACAATGTCCCCTTTAATTAAAGAGGCAACCATTACATTGGCAATACTGCTGGCTGCCACCGCATCAGAATAAGCAAAGTCAGCTGGTAATACATCCCGACTTTCACTTGTTTTTAATTCGACATTAGGAATAAAGGCAATTAGCTGGCAATCAGGAAAATAGTGTTTGACGTAATTTACCTGATCGCCATTTCCGCTAGCAATCACCAAATCACCACAAATTGCTGGTGCCACATTATCAGGATGTCCTTCCAATTGACTCGCAAGTTTTACTTTATCGTTTTCACTTAAGTTTAATTGAGCCAATCGGTTAGCTAGCTCAATCCCTGCTACAATTGCCGAAGAACTACTACCCAATCCTCTTGTTAAAGGAATATCAGAAACTACTTTAATTTGATGAGGCAAAAGATTTGGAGCAATCTTTAACGCTGTTTGAACAATTAAATTATTTTCATCGTTTGGAATCAGTTCTCCATAACTATGATCTACTTGCCACGCTGCAGTCTTTTTTATGACTTCTACAAATAAATAGCAATTCAGCGCTACACCGCAAGAATCAAAGCCTGGGCCTAAGTTGGCACTGGTAGCAGGTACTCGGATTCTCATAATTTTGCCACTCCTTGGCGTAAGTGATTGCGCATGTCTTCTAAATCACTCATTTTATGAATGGTTACCGCCGTTTCGTTAATCGCTGTATCTGGATCTTTTAGACCGTTACCAGTGAAGACACAGACGACGGTTTCCCCTGGTTTAATTTTTCCTGCTTTAACATGTTGAATAACCCCAGCCAGTGATGCAGCTGAACCTGGTTCAACAAAGACACCATCTTGACCGGCAACCTTTTTATAAGCGTTTAAAATTTCTGCATCTGTTACAGCATCAATATAACCTTTTGACTCATCTCGAGCCGCCTCAGCTAATTTCCAACTCGCTGGATTGCCAATACGGATGGCAGTAGCAATCGTTTCTGGTTGTTCGATTACTTCACCTTTTACAATAGCCGCAGCCCCCATAGCTTCAAAACCATGCATCCGCGGTAAACTTGTTCCTTTTGCTTCATGCCATTCTTTAAACCCTTTCCAATAAGCCGAAATATTACCGGCGTTTCCAACGGGAATCGCCAGTACATCAGGTGCCTTTTCTAGTTGTTGGCAGACTTCAAAAGCCGCTGTTTTTTGACCTTCTAACCGATAAGGATTCACAGAATTTACTAATGCTACTGCCTCTGTTTCAGCAATTTTTCGCACAGCTTTTAAGGCTTCATCAAAATTGCCGGGAATAGAAATAATATCCGCTCCATAAATAATTGCCTGTGCTAATTTGCCCATCGCAATTTTACCATCAGGGATAACGACATAGGCTTTAATACCTGCTCGTGTCGCGTATGCAGCAGCAGCAGCACTTGTATTTCCTGTAGAAGCACAAATAATTGCCTTCGCTCCTTCTTCGACCGCTTTTGCTACTGCCATAACCATACCCCGATCTTTAAAAGAACCAGTCGGATTTAAACCTTCATATTTACCATACAGATTAATACCCAACTCTTTTGACAAATTGTGAAGCGGAATTAACGGAGTATTTCCCTCTGCTAATGAGATCAGTGGTGTTTTATCCGTAATTGGCAAATAATCTTTAAATGTTTTTAACAATCCTTCATACATCTTTATCCCTCCAATAGTTCCATCATTTGCGTTACTTGTATTTCAGCATTCAACAATGCTGTTAAGACTTTATCGCGCTTTTCTAAGGTGATAGTTTGCGTTAAATAAACTAGGCGCAATGTTTCATTTTTAATTTGTTCCACTAATTCAACCGCTAAATCCTCTTCAGCTAAAATTTCAGCTATCTTAGTAGCTTGAGTGTCATCTTGAGCTTTTAAAGCAATGTAAAAACGCCCCATAACGTCACTAACTTTTTGTAACTTTATTTCTGATTTATAGCTGGCAAAGGGGCGGACCTTTACGTTTTCTGCAGTATTTTGCGCAATTACAGCTAAGTCGTTTACAACACTTGTTGCTGTAGGGATAGAACCAGCCCCAGGTCCATAAAACATACTTTGGCCAATCCCTGTACTTTTAACAAAAACCCCGTTTAACTCATTGCGAATACTGGCTAATGGATGATTTTTAGCAACTAATTTTGGGGATACATCTGCATAAACCCCATTGTTAGAATTTTTAGTTTGCGCAATTAATTTCACTTCATATCCTAATTGTTGCGCGAGCTCTAAGTCTGCTAGTTCTATCCCACGAATTCCTTTAATTGTTAGATTTTCCATTTTCAAATCTTGCTCAAAGGCAAAACGGGTTAAAATAATAGCTTTATATGCAGCGTCAATCCCATCGACGTCATTAGTCGGTTCAGATTCTGCAAAACCTAATGTTTGCGCTTGTTTTAATGCTGTTTCATAGGCAAGATGATTTTCCACCATCTGAGTTAGCATATAGTTCGTTGTGCCGTTTACAATTCCAAAAACTTCTGTAATTTCATCGGCTAAAAAACTGTTGCTTAACGTTCTCAAAATGGGAATACCACCGGCAACACTTGCTTCATAATAAAAATAGCACTCATTTTGTTGTGCAGTGGCAACTAGTTCATTACCATATTGGGCAATTAAATCTTTGTTGGCAGATACGACATGTTTGCCATGCTTAAGGGCTGATAGAATAAAAGATTTAGCAGGTTCAATTTTTCCCATCACTTCTACCACAATATCAATTTCAGGATCTTCCGTGATAGCAGTGATATCTTGAACTAAGGTGAACCCGTATGTGTCAGCAATTGCTTTTTTATCTTCACCATCCCGCACTAATACTTTAGCAACTTCTAGTTTAATACCGGTAGCTGATAAGATTTTTGTGCTATTTTGGGCGATAACTTTTACGACACCAGAACCTACTACCCCTAAACCTAATAGACCAATTTTTAATCGTTTTTCCATACTACCTCCTAAAAGTTGTTTGAACAATCATTAGAATACATTCGTTGTTTTCAAAGAAATTTCTTTAAGCATATCAAAAATGATATAAAAAAACTAGAACTTTCGATAATGAAAGCTCTAGTTTTTTAGTAAAGACAAGAAACATAATAAATTACGCGCAAAAGTCTTTGATTAGTTTTAATGATGATGGATATGTTCGAATGTCTGCTCTAAAATATCCAAAACATGGTGGTCATCTAAACTGTATAGGACTGTTTTACCTACTCGTCGTGACTTCACTACGCGACTATCTCGTAAAAGTTTTAATTGGTGGGAAACAGCTGATTGTTCCATCTCCACGACTTCACCGATTGTCGTCACATTTAATTCACCTTTTTTTAACGCCAACAAAATTTTAAGTCGTGTTTTATCTGCCAAAACTTTAAAAAGTCGACTCACCTGCATAATTTCTGTTTCTTGATCCATTTTGACACCTCTTTTGCTTTTCCTAATCAGCAGTTATTTCATTAATAGCTGTTTCTAATGCGGCAACTTTTTCAGCTGCATCTTCTTGACTAGCGCCTTTTACGCCAATATAAAATTTGATTTTTGGTTCTGTTCCAGATGGGCGGACAGCAATCCAACTTTCATCTTCTAAAACATATTTTAAAACATCTGAAGCTGGCGTTGTCATTTTTGTTTCATTTCCATCTAAACCAACGATTGTACGTGCTTTGAAATCTTCTGTTTGAACCACATTAATGCCACCAATTTCACTTGGTGCTTGTGTACGGAATTTATTCATAATCGCTTTAATTTTAGCCGGACCTTCTAAACCACTTAATGTTACAGAAATTGTTTTTTCTGCATAATAGCCATACGTTTCAAAAATAGTTTGCAGACCATCATAAAGTGTTTTGCCTTGTTTTTTGTAGTAGGCAGCAACTTCTGCTAACAAGACTAGCGCTTGAATAGCATCTTTGTCGCGTACAAATGGTTTTACTAAATAGCCATAGCTTTCTTCAAAACCAAACATAAACGTTTGACTGTGATCTGCTTCAAATTGTTTGATTTTTTCAGCAATAAATTTAAAACCAGTTAAAACATTTAACATTGCGACATTATATTTTGCAGCAATTGCTGTCGGCAATTCACTAGAAACAATTGATTTTAAAACAGCAGCATTATCAGGGAGTGTTCCAGCTTCTTGATGAGCGGCTAAAATGTACTCTGTGAAAATAGCCCCAATTTGATTTCCCGTTAAGACTTGATATTCACCATTAGGTAAACGAACAGCCGCACCTAAGCGGTCAGCATCAGGGTCAGTAGCAATCAACAAGTCTGCATCTTCTTTTTTCCCTAAAGCAATAGCATATTCAAATGCTGAATGTTCTTCTGGGTTAGGGGATTTAACAGTTGAAAAATTAGGATCTGCTACTGCTTGTTCAGGTACTAACACAAACTTTTCAAAACCAGCTTGTTTTAAAGCTTTTTCTCCTAACATTTTGCCAGTACCATGTAATGGTGTATAAACTAATTTCAAATCTTTACCCATTTCATCAATCAATTTTTGATTAATGGTGACTGATTTAATTTCTTTTAAATAAGCTGTATCAATTTCTTCACCGACAATATTGATCAATCCACTATGTTCTACTTCTTCATCAGATAAAACTTGGATTTCTAATGGATTTGCAATTGAACGCACAAATGTCGTTAAAGCATCAGCATCTGCTGGTGGCATTTGCCCTCCATCTTCACCATATACTTTATATCCGTTATAAGCAGCTGGATTGTGCGAAGCGGTAATCATAATCCCAGTAAAAGCTTTTAGGTAGCGTACTGCAAAAGATAATTCTGGTGTTGGACGTAGGCTTTCAAAAACAAATGAGGGGATATCGTGTTTTGCCAATGTTTTTGCTGCTTCCATTGCAAATTCAGGTGACATATGACGTGAATCATAAGCAATCGCCACACCACGACGTCTTGTTTCATCATCTTGTTCATCCATAAAACGTGCCAAGCCTTCTGTTGCTTGACGAATAGTGTAAATGTTCATCCGGTTAATACCAGGGCCTAAAATCCCCCGCATGCCAGCAGTACCAAATTCCAGAGGTGCGTAAAACGCGTCTTCTAGTTTTTCAGGATCTTCTTTTAGATCAGCTAATTGTTTTTTCAAATTTTCTTCTAAATTTTCATCGTTTACCCATTGTTCATAGACTTGTTCCCAAGACATGAAATAACACCTCTTTCAGTTTTTTAATTACTTTTTAAGTATATCATTTCCCTTTGAGAACGCCAACAATCTTTCCTAACAATGTTTTTAAAATACTTTTTCAACTTTCAAACAAAACAAATTTCTTCAAAAACCTGCTGTTATATTTAAATAATTAAAAAAAGCTAAGTCAAAAAGTTTCGTTTGTAGAAATTAGATATGCCCTTTTGCTAAATGAAAAATCCGAGTAAGTTGCTGACAAAAAAATTTGCCAATATCTTACTCGGATTTTTTTGAACTATCATAAAAACTTGTAACAACCATTATTAAACTTGTATTATTTAAGATTTGCTTGGCTATCTTTTAAGTTTTCTAAATATTGAAAGACTTGTTGTCCGGCAATACCGCCTTCTCCAACAGCCGTCGTAATTTGCCGTAAATCTTTGGCACGACCATCACCAATAGCAAAAATGCCAGGAATAGCAGTCTTCATATTACCGTCTGTTATTAACCAACCGGCTTCATCTAAAATTTCCAATTTCGTAAATGGTGCAGATAACGGTTCTAAACCAACATAAATAAAGATACCATCAGCAGCTTCTTCATAAACCTCATCTGTTTTAAGATTGCGAATATTAACCGCTGTGACAACCATATCATTGCCTTTAATTTCTTCAACTACAGAATCCCAGATAAAATTAATTTTTTCATTGGCAAAAGCGCGCTCTTGAATAATTTTTTGGGCCCGTAATTCATCCCGACGATGAACAATCGTTACTTCACTTGCAAATTGAGTTAGGTAAATAGCTTCTTCGACTGCAGAGTCTCCCCCACCAACAACGATTAATTTTTTATTGCGGAAAAATGCACCGTCACAGACAGCACAATAAGAAACACCTCGACCGGCATACTCTTCTTCGCCAGGTGCACCTAATTTGCGATGCACACAACCAGTAGCAATAATAACACTTTTGCCTTGATAACTATTTTCTTCTGTAATAACTTCTTTATAATCACCATGATCAACTACTTCTTGAACAATACCGTATTCATTTTTCGTGCCAAATTTTTCGACATTTTGGTACATTTTCATAGAAAGTTCTGGACCCATGATAGATTCAAATCCAGGATAGTTTTCAATTTCGGCGGTATTGTTCATTTGACCACCAGGAGCACCTCTTTCAATCATTAAAACTGATAAATTAGAACGAGATGCATATAGTGCTGCGGTCATGCCTGCAGGACCTGCCCCAATCACGATTACATCATACATTTACTTTCCCTCCACTTACTTTCTATTAGTAAGCTAACTCTAGTTTAAATAGTTTTAGCTGTCTAATAATCTGCTTATAACCCTTTATTTACTTTAAAACTATATTACTTTTTGCTACTAATTGAAATCCCTAACAGCTAATTTTTAACTTCTAATCAACTTTTTTCACATTTGAAATATTTTTAGCTAAATTTTCAATGAAAGTCACTTCAAGCAAAATTTCTGCAAATAAAGGAGGTTTGACAAAAATCTTGTCAAACCTCCTCTTTTAAAATAAATGCTGTTTCAGTAGCAACTTCTACTAAAACGCAAAATTCCACAAAAATTTGAGTAACAATTTTCTTAAAATGTCGGCATATTTTTGTAGTTAAAAACTTCTGTCACAGCTGCAATTAATCTAAATTTTCACCGTTTGTGGCAATGACATCTTTATACCAATAAAAAGATTTTTTGCGCGAACGTTCTAACGTACCATTGCCATGATCGTCTAAATCAACGTAGATAAAGCCATATCGTTTTTTCATTTCACCTGTTCCTGCTGACACCAAATCGATACAACCCCAAGGTGTGTAGCCGATTAAATCCACGCCGTCTAATGTTACAGCATCTTTCATTGCGGCAATATGCTTTTTGAAATAATCAATGCGATAGTCGTCGTCAATACTGCCGTCTTCTTTTACCACATCAACAGCCCCAAAACCATTTTCAACAATAAATAAAGGAATTTGATAGCGGTCATATAACTTACACAACGAAATACGCAAGCCTAACGGATCGACAGCCCATCCCCATTCTGATTCTTCTAAATAAGGATTTTTCACAGCAGGTTGTTGATTGCCACCGACATATTTTACATTTTCCGGATTAGCCGAAGAAGCCGTTGACATATAATAACTAAAGCCAATATAGTCCACTGTCCCTTTTTTTAGAATTTCATCGTCGTCTGTTTCTTTTTGAATGACAATCTTTTCCCGTTCAAACCATTTTAATTTATGTGCCGGATAAGTACCTTTCACTTGCACATCAATGAAAAATTCTTGTCCGCGATTAAATTCTAACGCTGCCATGACATCTTCTGGATTACTGGTCATAGGATAACTTGGAATATATGCTACCATCATCCCAATCTGAAAATCTGGATTAATTTCATGCCCTAAAATTACCGCCTTAGCACTCGCAACAAACAGATGGTGAATCGCCTGATAACGGTGCTGGTTATCGTTTTGATGAATCCCAATTTGGGTCCAGCTTCTCAAAAAATTAATTTCATTAAAGGTCATCCAATATTTCACTTTGTCTTTATAGCGTTTAAAAATTGTTTCACAAAAGAAGATAAAATAATCGACTGTTTTCCGATTGTTCCAACCATCTAATTCATCGGCTAAATACATTGGAATATCAAAATGATTAATGGTCACGACCGGTTCAATTCCATATTTTAATAATTCATCAAAAACTGCATCGTAAAAAGCTAAACCCGCTTCATTTATTTCATCTGTTCCCTTCGGACAAATTCGCGCCCAAGAAATCGACATACGAAAACACTTAAAGCCCATTTCAGCAAATAAAGCAATATCTTCTTCATAGTGATGATAAAAATCAGTTGCAACATGGCTAGGATAATATTTATCTGGATCAACATACCCTACTGCACCAACTGGCAATGCTTCTTCCCGAGTAACTTCTTTTATTTCTCCATCTTTTGTTTTAAAAGTAATCATTCGCGGCTGATCTTTACTACCACCAGTAATGGCATCTAGAGTAGCTAAACCTTTTCCACCTGATAAATAGCCACCTTCGTATTGGTTAGCCGCTGTGGCCCCACCCCACAAAAAATCTTTACGAAAACTCATCTATCTTCCTCCTGTAACTTTTTTAAAGCCAGCCTATTGCAGCTGGCTTCAAAATTATTCTGCACTTAAATCTTCACCATTGGTCGCAATAACTTGTTTGTACCAGTCAAAAGATTTTTTCTTAGTACGTGCTAATGTACCATTACCAGCATTATCGCGATCGACATAAATAAAACCATAACGTTTCTTCATTTCACCTGTGCCAGCTGACACTAAATCAATGCAACCCCAAGTTGTATAACCTAACAAATCAACGCCATCTAGTTCAACTGCATCTTTCATAGCGGCAATGTGAGCTGCTAAATATTCAATCCGATAATCATCAATAACATAACCATCTGAATCAGGAGTATCTACAGCGCCTAAACCATTTTCCACAATAAATAATGGTTTTTGATAACGATCATAAATATCATTTAATGTAATTCGTAAACCTAACGGATCAATCTGCCAACCCCATTCACTTGCTTTTAAGTATGGATTTTTAACAGAAGCAAAAATATTCCCCTCTGTTTGTTCCAATAATTCTGGATCAGTAGTTGAAACTCGAGATGAATAATATGAAAATGAAATAAAGTCCACTGTATTTTCTTTTAATAACTCTAAATCGCCAGCTTCCATTTTCAATTCAATCCCATTGCGTTCCAATTCTTTTAACGCATAGGCCGGATATTCACCGCGAGATTGAACATCGATAAAGAAATAATTTTCACGATCATTATTCCGCGAAGCCCAAACATCTTCTGGCTTACAAGAATAAGGATAATAAGCTCCTGCTGCTAACATACAGCCTACTTGATTTTCTGGATCTACTTCATGAGCAATTTTAGTGGCCAATGCTGACGCCACTAACTCATGGTGAGCCGCTTGATATTTCACTTGTTCTTTGTTTTCACCTGGTTCAAAATAAAGGCCTGCTCCCATAAATGGTGCATGCAAAATCATATTAATCTCATTAAAGGTCAGCCAGTATTTTACTAGTCCTTTATACCGGTTAAAAATAACTCGACATAAATTTTCATAAAAACCAATTAATTCGCGACTGCGCCATGCCCCATATTCTTCAATTAAGTGCATCGGACAATCAAAATGTGTAATCGTTACTAATGGTTCAATCCCGTATTTTTTACACTCTTTAAAAATATCTTCATAAAATTTTAAACCTTCTTCGTTTGGTTCTTTTTCGTCACCTTTAGGAAAAATTCGACTCCAAGCAATAGATAAACGATATGTCTTAAAGCCCATTTCAGCAAATAAGGCAATATCTTCTTCATAGTGATGATACATATCAATCGCTTCTTTTGCTGGATAAAAATGTTCGTCATCAAAATCAAACATTTTCATTTCTCCTGTAATCACAGGGAAGCGATCTGGTCCAATTGGAACCACATCCACATTTGCTAAACCACGACCACCTTCATTGTAGCCCCCTTCGCATTGATTGGCAGCTGTTGCGCCACCCCATAAAAAGTCTTTTCTAAATCCCATCGTAAAGCCTCCATTTTTTATCTTTTTATTGATTACCCCTAGTGCTACTAAAAAGTAGCTAATCATCCATATTTTTTATGCTATTCATTTCATCTTGGCAATAAGTTACTAAGTTACCTTATCTTCTTTTATTTGAAGAAATATTTAGACGTTAACTAGATCCATTGAACGCACTACTTCATCTTGAACTTCGATGCCTTCTTTTTCTAAACGTTCAATTGTTTCTTTAAAGTTTGGTAGATAATCTTTATGGGCAATGAATAGTTCGTCCATAACGCGTTTGGCTGTTTTTCCAGAAGTGATTAGTGGATTTAAGGTAAACGCCTGTAAAGCTGTGCCATAATCACCTGTAACTGCTGCTTCAATCGTTAATAATTCCATTGCTTTCATCACTTGTAACCAGCCTCTTTCTGCGGTTGGTAATGGACCAAAAGCAACATTACGCGCTCCTTGGGCTCCTACATAAGCAGTCACTTCGACAACACAATCGGCCGGCAAATCTGGCACAGCCCCATTATTTTTTGTTGAAACAACAATCTGTGTTTCTTTATTAGCATAAATCGATGCAATCGTTTCACAGGCAGCATCGGAATAATACGCCCCACCACGTTGAGACAATTGTTCTGGTTTATGATCTAAGTTTTGATCTTTATATAATTCAAACAATTCATGTTCCGTGCGTTTTACTTGTTGGGCCCGCGTGCCAATAGTGCGGTATTCTTCCAATGCATGTGCTAACATTTCTTCTTCTTGATAGTAATAACGATGGTACGCACATGGAATCATTTTCATTTGTTCTAATAAATCACGTTCAAAAGGAATATCATAAATGTTTTTTGGCAACCCGTTATCTTCTTGGTACATTTGATCAATGATTTCCATGGTGACGTCTTGCCCTTTGTCGTCTGCGACTTTATGCCAATGAAAATGATTTAAGCCTGCAAATTTATAAATTAACTCATCTGTTTTCTTCCCCAGTAAACCAGGTTCTAACATGGTTGCCATTACCGGTACATTACATAAACCAATTACTTTGTCCCATTTACCGTAACGGACAATCGCCTCTGTTACCATGCCACTTGGATTGGCGAAATTAACTAGCCAAGCATTTGGACATAAACGTTTCATATCTTCGACGATCTCTAAGATTACTGGTACCGTACGAAAAGCTTTAAAAATTCCACCAGCACCGTTTGTCTCTTGTCCTAACATGCCATAATAAGCAGGAATTCTTTCATCTTTGACACGGGCATCTAATAAGCCAACACGAAATTGGGTAGTCACAAAATCAGCATCTTTTAGTGCTTCTTCACGGTTTAAAGTTAAATGGACTTTAACATCATAAGGTGAAGCATCCCACATTCGTTGTGCCATTGCCCCCACAATTGCTAGCTTTTCTTTTCCTGCTTCAATATCAACTAACCAAATTTCTGCAATGGGTAATTCATCATATCGTTTAATAAATCCCTCCATTAACTCCGGAGTATAACTACTCCCACCACCAATTGTGGCAATTTTCACGCCTTTTCTCATATTGTCTGCTCCTTTGTTGACTTGATAATTTCATTATTGATGAGTTGTTGTATGAAAACAATAGAATAACACGCAACTCATAAAGCGTTTACAATTTAAAAGAAATTTTTTTCGCTTTTTGTAAATAATATTTACAAACGATGTATAATAAATGTAAATAATTTTAAAAAGAGGTTATCTATGCTAATTCAAGAAAAGATCCGTCAAACCAATTTTTCAATGGCTGAACAAAATGTCATTGATTATATTTTAAATCGTCCCCAAAGTCTAAATTTAACAATTAAAGAAGTGGCAGAAGCTGCATTTGTCCATCCCTCTACACTCATTCGAATTGCCAAAAAATTAGATTTTAACGGCTGGTCAGAATTTAAAATCGCTTTTGTTAAAGAACAAGAATACCTCACGCACCACTTTCAAACCGTTGACGCAAATTTACCATTTACGCCAACAGACGGCTTGATGCGCATCGCCAGTAAACTCGCACAATTAGAACAAACCACCATTAGCGATACATTGTCACTACTGCAACACGATAGTCTAAAAAAAGCTAAAGAACTTTTATTAGGCGCCCGTCTGACGCGAATTTTTGGAAATAATGCCAATACATTAATCGCGCAAGATTTTGCAGTTAAAATGAACCGGATCGGTAAGATTGTCACAACTAGTCAAATTCAAGGAGAAACCGCCTATGAAGCCTACAATTTAACCATAAATGATGTCGCCATTCTTATTTCTTATACCGGTGAAAATAAAATGATTTTGCAAACCGCGAACATTTTAATTCAGCAGCAAGTTCCTTTTATTGCAATTACGAGTATTGGGGATAATTCTTTAACAAAACTTGCCACTTGTGTCCTACAAATGACCACTAGAGAACGCCTTTATTCTAAAATAGGTAATTTTACAACAAATTTATCAATCACTTATTTATTAGACGTCTTATACAGCATCGTTTTTGCTGAAAATTATCAACAAGAATTAGATCATCTCATTAAAATCGGTCAAAAAATTGATCATCGGCAAATTAGTTCCACCATTATGGCTGAAAAAAAGCAACCACCTGTCCAAATTCACGATTCTTTTACTCCAAATTAATGACCGCAACCGACTAATTTAGGTGAAAAAGGCGAGCTGACTTTCCTGTCAGCCCGTCTTATTTTTATGCTAATGCAGTAATTAACTCATCACTACCGCTAGCGACATTTGACTTGTCACTTTCTAAAATATCCAAGTAATCTGCTGAGTTAGTCACAATTACCGGAGTTTCAACGCTGTAACCCGCAGCCTGAATCGCCTTAATATCAAAACTCATCAATTTTTGTCCTCGTTTTACTTTATCTCCTTGTTTAACATGAGGGGTAAAGAACTTGCCATCTAATTGGACCGTATCAATTCCAATATGAATTAATAATTCCAGACCATTCTCAGAAACTAGACCAATAGCATGTTTAGTTGGGAATAACGTCATAACAGTTCCGTCAAATGGTGCTACTACTTCACCACTTTCTGGTTGAATTAAGACACCTTTTCCTAAAATACCTTGCGCAAATGCTTCATCTTTTGAAGCTGATAGTGGCATGATGGCACCGTTGATTGGTGCTGTAACAATTTCTTTTCTAACTTCCATTGCCGCCTGTCCTTCTTCAACTTCAACTGTTTGATCTTTCCAAAAGAAGAAGGTAAGAGAGAAACTAATCCCACAAGCGACTAAAACTGCTAAAATAGAAGGAACTACTCTGGAAGCGTCGCCTTCTGGTGTGATGAAATTAAAGAAACCAAAAATTCCTAAACCACCCATAGTGTAAGCGGTAACATTACTTACCATTAAAATTAAGCCGCCAATCGCACCACCAACCATTGAAAAGATAAATGGAGTCTTTTTAGGCAGTGTAATCCCGTAAATAGCCGGTTCTGTCACCCCAAAAATACCTGAAATAATTGCCGGTGGACAAAGTGCTTTTAATTTTTTGTCTTTTAATTTAAAGAACATCGCCAAGACAACTGCTGTTTGGGAAAAACTGGCTGCAAATGAACCTGTTAACACTTGTGAGAAACCTTCTTGTGTTACTTGCATAATTGCTAATGGTACAACAGACCAGTGTAAACCAAAAATTACTAATACTTGCCAGAAGAAACCTAAGATGATACCGTACAATGCCGGTGAGAAGGTCATTAAAGCTTGGAAAGCTGCACTTAGTAAGTCTGTTAACATACTAATAACTGGCCCAATTACTAAAAATCCAACTGGTAACGAAATCAATAAAACGAAAAATGGAACTAAGAAAGTTTGAACAACAGCTGGAATAATGCGTTTCATCAGTTTTTGAATTTGAGCGGCAAAAGCGATAATAAAGATTACCGGTACCACACTACTAGTATAGTTTGCCCCTACCCAAGGAATACCTAAGAAAGTTGTATAAGCCGGCAAACCAAAGATACTATAAGGTGCATTCGCTCCTTCTTCTACTAGTGCTTGTAAAGCAGAGCCTTGAATGGTTGGATAAACTAGAGCTGCCCCAATCGTAATACCAATCATTGGATTTAAATTGAATTTTTTTGAAGCAGTATAACCCAAAATAACCGGCATAAAGTAAAAGATGGAATCACCAATCGCATTTAACATCATATAAGTGCCAGATTGCGCTGTATAAGTAAACCAACCCAACGTTCCTAAGAAAACTAATAGGGCATTTAACCCTTTAATCATCCCGGCTGCCGCAAGAGCACCTAAGAAAGGTTGGAAACAGCCACTTAAAATATCAATTAAACGATTAAAGATATTGCCATCACTGCTTACTTCTTCTGATTCACCAGAAATTCCAGCAACTTCTAATACCTCGGCATAAACATCTGGAACGTGATTGCCAATTACCACTTGATACTGACCACCGCTTTTCATAACCGTCACAACGCCATCCATATTTTTTAAAACGTCATCATTGGCTTTACCTTCATCTTTTAACTTAAAACGTAAACGCGTGATACAATGCGTAAGACTATTGATGTTTTCTTTGCCACCTACGTTACTAACAATTTTTTCGGCTAAATCGTGATATTTTCCCACAACAATTCCTCCAATTATTTTTTATTTGTGCTAGTAATGCTCTTTTCTTCTTGTCCTAATTTTTGAACTAGCCTAGCAATGTGAATGGTTAAATACAATTTCTCATCATTGGACATATAATAGTTATATTTTTTGACAACATATTGATTCACTTTTTCAACGCAATTGTAAGCATTACGATACTTCTTTTGAATGATTAAAAGTAACTCTTCATCTGTTTCGCCTTCGTTTTGACGGTGATTCATAATACGTGAAGCAAAAAAACGTAAATGAGTAGAAAAGCGATAATAATAAACCGACTCTTCATCAAATTGAACTTTAAAATAATAGCTGACAATTCGAATAATTTCTTGCATCAATTCTGTCATAACATATACGTTATCATTCTCAATTTCTGTTTGGGCATTGACGAGATGTAAAGCAATAAAACCGGCCTCATCCTCACCCAAATCGACTTTAAAACGTCTTTTTATTAGTGCTACTGCTTCTTTGCCAATCTGATATTCGACCGTAAAAAAGCGTTTAATATCCCAAAGTAATAAGTTTGGCACCCGGATATTGTTTTTTACGCGCTGAATAGCAGTGTGTAAATGATCTGTTAACGAAATATAGATGGAATCATTTAACGAAGTATGCAATTTTTCTTTCCCACTATCAATAATCACTGTAGCAAGTTCTAAATAACCAATTGGTACGTCTTCTAATAATTCTTGTAACTTTGTATTTAAATCAGAGTTTGACAAACGATATGTCTTATCGATTTGACATTCAACCACTTCATCTCCTATTCTTTTTTGAAAAGCAAGCCCCTTTCCCATTACGACAAGCTCGTTATTGTGCTTATCTGTTGTAATAATTACGTTGTTATTCAATATTTTTTTAATTTGCATCAGTGTCGGCCTCCACGTCACGCTTAAACTAATCTAAAATTAATATAAAACTCATTTAGATTATAGTTTGATGATACTAATAACCGTTATTTTTGTCAACGCTTACATTTTCATCTTGTTTTCTTAATAAGATTTTCACCCTCCTTTTAAAAATGGACAAATAAAAAACCTAATGAGGGCACGCAAAATAACGGCATCTTCTCATTAGGTTTAGCTTGTAATTAAACAATCACTATCCATTGCTTTGGTCTATTTAATTTATAGTTATTGTAACAGATTAAAGAAAGCGCTGTCAATAGCTTTTTTATTTTTTCTTTTTCGTGAAATACAGCAGCCGCTAATTTAAAAGTATGGGAAATTTTCAGATCCTCTTACAAACTGATCCTAAAAATCCCACTACTATTTACTATTAAATTATTAGCAGATAAAAATTAAAGAAGAAGTATTCGTTCTTCTCATTTTCCATTAACCAAGTTAAAGAAATTTTTTTAATGATACACGACTTTATAAACAACAAAAAAAGCGAACCGGCTAATCCAGTCCACTTTCTTTTATTCTGCCAAAAATTATTTTTTCCCTTGGTTTTTCATTTGTTGCATCATTTGACGAATTTTTTTCTCGGATGGTTTTTGTCCCATTGACATCATCATTGAACGTAACATTTCCTCGTTAACGGGAGGATTTTTTTCCAAATAGTCTTTCATATATTTACGGGCTAAGAAAAAGCCACCAACTGCGCCAAGTAAAGCAGCAATAATTGCAATAAGCACTACGATAGATGTTGACATGAAAATCTCTCCTTTCTCTTATAGTCTCACTGTGTCATTTTACTAGAAAAGCCCACAAATGAAAAGAGCTTTTCGCTAGTAATTAACAAGTAAGCGTTTTCAAACAATGAAAAACATGTTATCCTAAACTTATCATTTTTTTGAGGTGAGGATATTGGAAGAAAAAACTTTAGTCATTATTAAACCAGATGGCGTGAAACGCCATTTAGTTGGTCGCATCATTAGTCGTTTTGAAGATCGCCAGTTAACGATTGACAAAATGCGTTTTGGCTGTTTGACAAAAGAAATGGCACAAGCTCATTACGCTCATTTAGCCGACAAACCTTTTTTTCAAGATATTGTTGACTATATGACCTCTGGACCTGTTGTTTTTATAGTCTTAAAAGGAGAAAATGCTGTTGAAATGGTGCGAAAAATGATTGGCACAACCAATGCACTAGAGGCTAATCCAGGAACAATTCGGGGTGATTTTGCTACAAATAAATCACAAAATATTATCCACGCTTCAGATTGTTTCGCCGCAGCAGATGTCGAAATAAAGCGTTTCTTTAATGAAGCTAGCTTAACTTCAGTCAAACAATAAATCTTTAAAAAAAAGCAAAGCATCCTTAGGTTTAAGTGCCCCTTTTATGAAAAAAGAAGGCTACCTAAGTGGATTGCTTTGCTTTTTTACGGATTACACAAGCTTTTAAAGGTAAGAAAACGTTTATTGTGCCATAATTTTTTCCAATAAATCAGGATCAAAAACGCCTTTACGTAACATGGCAATTTCAAATTTATAAGGGGGTTTCTTATTTTTCTTATCTTCGCCGACATATGGTGTTTCAAGTATTTTGGGTAAAGAAACAAGTTTTTCATGATTGGCAATATAATGTAATGCATCAAAACCAATGGTTCCAAAACCGATGTTAGCATGCCTGTCTTTTTTTGCCCCTTGCGGATTTTTGGAATCATTTAGATGAACGACTTTTAAACGATCCAAGCCAATCACTTGATCAAATTCAGCTAACACACCATCAAAATCCTCTTTGACATTGTATCCTGCATCATTGGTATGGCATGTATCAAAAGTAACCGAGAGTTTATCATTTAAAGTGACTCCAGCAATAATTTCTGCCAATTCTTCAAAACTACGACCGATTTCTGTCCCTTTTCCCGCCATTGTCTCTAAAGCAATTTGAGGAATTTGTTCCTTGGTCAAGACTTCATTTAATCCTTTGATGATTTGTTTAATTCCCTCTTTTGGCCCCGCCCCCACATGTGCTCCTGGATGGAGGGTAATTTGTTTAGCCCCAAGTTCTTGGGCGCGCATAATTTCAGCCCGTAAAAACTCAATTGCAAAGCCGAAATTTTGTGGTTTAGTCGTATTTCCTAAATTAACAATATACGGTGCATGGACGACAAACTCCTGCATTTTATTTTCTTGCATTAATTTTTTACCTGCAGTGATACTTTCTTGATCCATTTCACTCCGGCGAGTATTTTGTGGTGCACCAGTATAAAGCATAAAAGTATTCGCTTCATAACTTAAGGCTTCTTCAACAGAAGAAAGCAGCGCCTTACTAGCTTTAAACGATACATGAGAACCAATTAACATTTCTTCACTTCTTTCTTTTTAATAATATTATTATTGTAAGCAAGCTTTTAATAAAAAGACATTTTTACGCTTTACTTAGCGATACATAAAAATTAGAGCTGTCATCAGCGGCAAGCTAATTAAAAAGCTAAGGGAAGAACAAAAACCGACACTTTCTTCATCACTTCCCGCTAATACTGCATTTATTACATTAAAAATTGGAATTGGGGTAACAGCTAAGATACTTAAGACCAATTTCATCAGCTGATCAAAAGGTGTAAAATAAACCACCCCGACTAACATAAAACCAATTAGATACCGCAAAAATAGTGTTTTAAATACTAAATTACGCGTCTTACCCGCAAGTTTAAACTCAAGATAAAGGCCAATCATAAACATCGATAAAAACGTGTTAGCATTTGCAACTGGCGTAGCAATCGTCAAGATAATCGCAGGAACATTAATCGTCTGCAAGCGTAAAAAGAGCATAATCAAATAGCAAACAAATGGTACGCTACGACCTAATCTTTTTAAAAATAACTTGCCATTAAACACATAATTTTCTCCTGTTAATAATTCTACGACCAAACCCGTTCCTCCTGCCAACATAACCGAGTTTCCAATATCAAATAGTGAAATAAGTGGGATTGCTTGGGGGATAAAGCTTTGGGCAAAAGGTAAGGTAAAATTACCAATATTAAAGCCAGAGCCCATGTATAAACTAAATGTCAGATTATCACGGGTTTGCTTCCCTTTAAAAACACGAAATAAAATTAATTGTATCAAAGTAAACAAAATGGCAATCAAAATTAAAGCAATCCGATTCAACGAAACAGTCAGCTGAGACAAATTGACAATAATTGCTGCTGGCAAAGTTAAATTCAAAATAATTTGTGATAAGATATTCCCATCAGCTTTACTAAAAACACCAACACGTTTAAAGATAAAACCTAAAAAAATAATAAATAATAGACTAAACGCACTCATCAGGATGGCTTGCACACGATTTCTCCTTCTAAATTTAGAATTTTCCTAAATATTGTTTAATAATGATTTCCCCTTTTTACTTTCTTTTATATTTTAGCATATCGACAAAATCAATTAATAAAAACTTTTTATCCCCATTTTATGCGGCAAAAGTTTGGTTTTTTCTTAGTATTTCCCCACCATAATAGTAGAAATCTATCTATTTAAGAACTTTTTTGCTATAATGATGCGGTAAATTTAAAACTGAGGTGAAAGTCATTGCCTAAAAAGCAAAAACATCATAATGAACCTTTTTCTGATCGAAAAAAGGGTTGGTTTTATTTTAATATCTCATTACGGGTTTTACATTCCTTACTTTTAGTGGGAATTTCGTGTTTGATTATCGGAGGTGCATTGGCACTAGGTATTGGTGCAGGTTACTTCGCTTATTTAGTTGAAGATACCCCGGCTCCTAATAAGACCACCATGCAAAAAGAGTTGGGGGATGTTTCCCAAACCTCTAAATTAACTTATGCCGATAACAGCTCGATTGCAACTATCCGTTCTGATTTATTTCGAACATCGGTAAAGTCTGATCAAATCTCTGACCTACTGAAAAAAGCAATTATCGCAACCGAAGATGAATATTTTTATGAACATAATGGCGTTGTCCCAAAAGCGGTTGTACGTGCTCTTTTATCTGAAGCAACTGGTTTTGGCGGTGGTGGCGGTTCAACTTTAACCCAACAACTCGTCAAACAGCAGGTTTTAACCAGTGAAACGACTTTTAAACGTAAAGCCAATGAAATTCTCTTAGCTATGGAAGTTGAAAAATTCTTTAGTAAAGACGAAATTGTCACGATGTATTTAAACGTTTCTCCTTTTGGTCGAAATAATAAAGGTCAAAATATCGCCGGCGTTCAAGAAGCCGCCAAAGGTATTTTTGGTAAAGATGCTAAGGATGTTAACCTTCCACAAGCGGCCTTTATTGCTGGTTTACCGCAAAGTCCAATCGTCTATAGTCCTTTTGATAATACGGGTAAATTAAAAGAAAATGTCACAGCTGGTTTAGAGCGAAAAGACTTTGTTTTATTTAGTATGTATCGCAATCACGATATTACTAAAAAAGAATACGAAGCTGCCAAAAAATATGATTTGAAAAAAGATTTCTTAAAACAACAAACACAAAATAATGATGATCACGGCTTTTTGTATTATACGATTATGAATGAAGCAAAAAGTATCGTAGCCCAAAAATTAGCGAAAGACGACGGTGTTTCTAACCAAGATTATGAAAAGAAAAAGACCAAAGAAGCTTACCTGGAAAAAGCTCAAAACGAATTAGTTAATGGTGGCTATACTGTCAAATCCACGATTGATAAAAAAATCTATGATGCCATGCAAAAAGGCGTCGCAGAATACGGCTACATGTTAGACAACTACAATGGTGATAAAATTGAAGTCGGAAATGTCATGATGGACAATGCGACTGGGAAAATTTTAGGTTTTATTGGTAGTCGTGATTTTAATGATAACCAAAATAACCACGCTTTTGATACTTCCCGCGCAGCTGGTTCAACAATTAAACCGCTGCTTGTTTATGGGCCAGCCATTGATCAAGGTTTAATTGGTAGTCAAACACGCATTTCTGATTATCCTGCAAAATGGAAAGCAGGCGAAGATGCTGGCAAAGAAATTGTCAATGCGACCAATAAGGGCTCAAAAACTTTCCAAACCGTTGAAGATGCTTTAGCTGAATCAACAAATATTACCGCCTATCATGTCTATCAAGAATTACAAGAAAAAAAATCGGCTGACTTTGTTTATGATAATTATTTAGCAAAAATGAATTTTCCTGCTAATAATTCATGGAATGTCGAGTCTGCCCCACTTGGACCAATGGACGTTACAACTGTTCAACAAACAAACGGTTTCCAAGCACTAGCAAACGGTGGTGTCTATCAACAAGGCTACTTAATTGAAGCCATTACAGACAGTCAAGGTAAAGCTATTTACCAACATGAAAATAAACCAGTTCGCGTTTTCTCAAAAGCAACAGCTTCTATCATGAATGATTTGATGCGAAATGTTTTAAGTCAAGGAATTACAACACCTTTCAAATCAACAATTAGTAATTTAAACTGGTATCTTGGTCAAGCTGATTGGGTTGGGAAAACCGGTTCATCAGACTACTACCGTGACTCTTGGTTAATTGTTTCCACACCAAAAGTTACCATTGGCAGTTGGTCTGGGATGGATAGCCAAAAAGAAAAAAATGATAATGGTGCGGGAACTAGAACCGGTAATTACATGGCCTACTTAATTAATCGTATTTATATGGCCAACCCTGAAATTTTTGGCACGGATCAAAAATTCAAATTAGATGATTCTGTCAAACAAGAAACAGTTGCTAAAGCTACTGGTGAACTTCCTGGCAGCATTAGTTATAACGGTACAACAACGCAAGTACCAAATGATACAACGACCTCACTTTGGGCCAAAAATGGACCTGAAAAAAGTAATTATCGCTTTGGTATTGGTGGCACTGATGCCAACTATGCGGATTATTGGAGTAAAATTTACGCTAAAACAAAGACAAATGACCAGCAAAAAAACAATACAAATAGTAATAATACAACTAATGGGAATAGCACTAACCAAAACAATACGAATAATAACAACTCAAACGGTGCAAGTAACACAGCTAATAACACCAATGCGAATAATGCAAATAATACTAACAACGCTACAAACGGCAATAACGGTGCAAATAGTAATAACACTAATCAATAAGAAAAGCAGGTGCAATAAAATGCGCCTGCTTTTTCATAAAAAAACGCCTGCAAGTTTTTTGCAGGCGTTTTTTTATTTTTATTTAGTTGAACCTTTTTCATCAATACCATAAGGTAAAACGATTGTCTTTTCTTCTACTTCTTCTTTATTCATCATTTTAGTTAATAGACGCATTGAAACCGCGCCAATATCATATAAAGGTTGCGTGATACTAGATAAGCGAGGCCGTGCAACATCAGTTAATAATGAATTATTACTTGTCAGAATTTCAAAGTCTTCTGGCACTTTCACGCCTTCATCAACTAAACCATCTAAAATACCGATTGCTAATTCATCATCTGTCACAAAAGCAGCAGTCGCACCACTATTTTTCAAGCGAGAAACTAATGAAATTCCATCTTTAAAGTTGTATTTTGCTTCAAAGATTAGACCTTCATTATATTCCAAATTATTTTCTTTTAAAGCTTCTTTATAACCTTGTAGACGATTTTGACCATTAATTGGATCAATTAATGCGCCACTAACAAACGCAATTTTTTCATTCCCATTTTTAGCAAGTAAATTCACAGCATCTTTGGTTGCATTTTGATAGTCAATATTCACACTACCCACTTGTTCATCTGGATCAATTGAGCCCGCTAAAACAACTGGTGTTTTCGAACGAGAAAACTCGCCGCGAATTTCGTCTGTGATGCGATGGCCCATGAAAATTACCCCATCAACTTGTTTGGCTAACAAATTATTCAATACGTTTACTTCTTTTTGGGTATCGCCATCTGAGTTAGCTAAGATAATATTGTATTTATACATTGTTGCTACATCGTCAATTCCTCGTGCTAATGAAGAGAAATACATGTTGCTGACGTCTGGAATAATGACACCCACAGTAGTTGTTTTTTTGCTTGCTAAGCCCCGAGCCACTGCATTAGGGCGGTAATCTAGGCGGTCAATAACCTCTAATACTTTTTTACGAGTAGCCGGTTTGACATTAGGATTACCATTTACTACGCGTGAAACAGTAGCCATGGAAACATTAGCTTCACGAGCAACGTCATAGATTGTAATTGTTTGTTTTTCCATTTCAGATCTCCTTATTTAATTGTTTGATTTGCATTTTCTGAAAATACCATTTACATTTCTTTGATAGAATAGCATGGAAAGTTCGAGAATGCAACCGTTTTACTTTGCTTTCCTGAAAATTTTTATCATTTTTCAAAAATTCTTTTTTAAAAGAAGTGTGTTAAAATGAAATTGATTATTCTGAAAGAAGGTTAGTTTATGAATTTAGCAAAAATTGAAGAATTAAAAAGTTGGTTAAACTCCCATGATATTGACTTAGCGTATATTTCTAACCCTGACCACATCGCTTATTATTCTGGTTATACCAGTGATCCTCACGAGCGCGTCTTGGCACTTTTCATTTCAGCTACAGCCGATCCTTTTTTGTTTACCCCGGCTTTAGAAGTTGAAACTGCCAAAAACAGTAGCTGGCAATTTGATGTATTGGGCTATGCTGACAATGAAAATCCTTGGCAATTAATCGTAAAAGCTCTAAATGAGCGTTATGATGAGCCTAAAAAAATTGCGGTTGAAAAAAACCACTTAACAGTTGATCGCCTTGAAATTTTGCGTTCGCTTTTACTTCATACTGATTTTAATTTCGATTTAACGCCCGTTATCCAACAAAGTCAATTGCGTAAAACAACTGAAGAAATTACACTCTTAAAAGAAGCTGGTAGTTGGGCAGATGAAGCTTTTAAAATTGGATTTGCTGCTATTCAAGCCGGAGCATCAGAAGCTGAAATTACAGCCGAAATTGAATATCAACTAAAACGCCGTGGTGTGAGTCAAATGAGTTTTGATACTATTGTTTTAGCTGGTGATAACGCAGCTAACCCTCACGGTGCACCAGGAGAGCGCAAAATTGTTCCTAATGAGTTAGTTCTCTTTGATTTAGGGGTTATTTGGAAAGGCTATTGTAGTGATGCTACGCGAACTGTAGCATATCAAAAACCAACTGATTTACAAGCAAAAATTTATCAAATTGTTTTAGAAGCCCAACTAGCGGCACAAAATTTTGTCCGCCCGGGTGTAACAGCTGCCCAAATTGATAAGGTTGCCCGTGATGTTATTGAAAAAGCAGGGTATGGTAAATATTTCAATCACCGTCTAGGTCACGGGATTGGTACGACAGTCCATGAATTCCCATCTCTTGTAGAAGGTAATGATTTAGTTATTGAAGAAGGAATGTGCTTTTCAATTGAACCTGGTATTTATTTACCTGGTGAAGTTGGTGTACGTATTGAAGATTGCGTCCACGTTACACCAAATGGCTGTGAAGCATTTACGAAAACACCAAAAGAATTACAAATTATTACCAAATAATTAACTTAATTAAATAAAGAGGAGTTGTGACAAAAATCATGTCACAACTCCTCTTTTTGCGAATAAACAACATTCTAAAAGTAAATTCTTCTTATTTCTTGAAGTGAACCTCTTTTGTTACAATGTCTTTTTATTCTAGCCTTACTCAGGATTATTTTCTTCAATTTTTTCTTTTAGTTCTTTTTCTGCTTCTTTAAAATCTTGAGCAGCCATCTTTGTTTCAGCCTTAACTGCTTCTTTTGTGTCAGCAGCTTGATTGCTTGCTTGAGCGCCCACTTCTTTGGCAGTGTCTTCAGTATTTTCTTTTAACTCTTTTGCAACTGGTTTTGCTTCATCGATACCTTCTTTAACTGTTTCTTTCATCTCTTTAGCACCAGCAGTTGCATCAATAATAATATCTGCCATGTCTTCTTTTTTATCTTCGGCAACGTCTGCCCCTTGATCTTTCACTTCAGCAGCTGATTTTTTAAATCTTTCCGATAAGTCACCGGTTTGTTTCTTCAAATTTTCAATTAAGTCTTTAGAAGAACCTTGTAAATCATCTAAAGAATCACTTGTCTTATTTTTCAAGCTATCTGCAGTTTCTTCAGCTTGTTGAGATAATTGCGTTGCTTTATCTTTTGCGATATCGGTTAAATCTTGACTTTTCTCTTTAGCCATATCAGCATAGTCACTAGCAAGATCTAATAAATCATCCGTGTGTTCAGCTAATTTTTTTCGTAATTCTTTTCCTGATTCTGGTGCAAGTAACATTACCGCTGCTGCCGCTGCGGCACCACCTACTACCGCTCCTAATAAAAATCCACTTGTTTTTCCCATTTGAATCCCTCCATTTTTTATCTATTCACTTTTTGAATTTGCGTTTTGTTTTCGTTGTTGATTGAAAAATTTTAATGCTGTTTGGCCAACTTTCCCCGCTACTGTTGCTTGAGCCGTCGTTTTTCCAACAGCCCCCAATTTTGCCACTGCATTTTTACCTGAGCGATTTAACTCGGAAATACTTTCACCTAAATCTGCAGCAGCGGTAAATAATGGATCAATTGTGGCTACTTTGCCATTAACATCATTTAAAAGCGTATTGGTTTTAACCAATAACCCTTCTACTTCACTAGTTAAGACATCTACATCTTTTGTCACCACGCGAATTGTTTTGTTTGCTTCCTCCACAGTTGTACTGACGCTTGCTACTGTTTTTTGCACCTGGGCTAATAAACGAATAACAAATACCACTAAAACAGCAAAGGCAATCGCTGCAATTAATGCTGCAATTTCTCCTCCACTCATGCCAAAACTCCTTTCCAACACTGAAATTTTTTAAATTCCGTCATCCTAAGCATATCACGAGGTATCTTTTGAAACAAATAAAAAGAACACGTGAATTTTTCTATTTTCCTACTCCTATCCTTTTGTAAGCCGCTTCCAAAAACAAAAAACCTACGTAAGAAAAAACTTACGCAGGTTTAAAACTGTTATTTTGTTTTTTGATCTTGTTTAAATGTAGCAGCTAGCTCTAAGATATAATCTTTTAATCCATCTTTTACTTCTGGATGTTTCAAACCATAGTCAATGCTAGTTTTCATAAAGCCTAATTTATCCCCAACATCATAACGTTGACCTTTAAACTCACGCGCAAAAACGCGTTGGGTTTTATTTAATTCATCGATGGCATCTGTTAATTGAATTTCATTACCGGCACCTGGTTTTTGTACTTCCAACACATTAAAAATTTCAGGCGTTAATAAGTAACGGCCGATAATTGCCAAATCGCTTGGCGCTTTATCAGGTGTTGGTTTTTCAACAAAGTTTTTAACATTATACAAACCTGGTTGCACTTGTTCACCTGGGTTAATGATACCGTATTTTGAAGTATCTTCATGAGGAACCTTCATTACTGCAATAGTAGAGGCATGTGTTTTTTCGTAGTCATTAATTAATTGTTTTGTCAAAGGCACTTTATCTTCCATTAAATCATCGCCAAGCATAACAACAAAAGGTTCGTTACCGACAAAAGCTTTTGCTTGTAAAACAGCATGACCTAAACCTTTCGGGTGAGATTGACGGATAAAATGCAAATTAACATCGGTTGTTTCTTCGACTAATTTTAATAATTCCGTTTTTCCTTTTTCTTTTAAATTAGTTTCTAGTTCAATGTTAGCGTCAAAGTGATCTTCAATCGGACGTTTGGCTTTACCTGTGACGATTAAGATATCTTCAATCCCAGATTTCAAAGCTTCTTCAACAATAAATTGGATTGTTGGTTTATCAACAATTGGTAACATTTCTTTTGCCATCGCTTTAGTTGCAGGTAAAAAACGTGTGCCTAAACCTGCAGCAGGAATAACAGCTTTTTTTACTTTCATTTCTAAAACTCCTTTTATTTTAACGTAAATTCATTTTCTTTGCGGCCATCCCGCAGCATAATATCACGAGCAGCCTCTTTGATTGGCTTGTTGTCATATAATACATTATAAATTGTTTCCGTAATTGGCATTTCAATCTTCAAAGTTTGTGCAAGTTCCATTGCAGCCTTAGTAGTCGCTACCCCTTCAACGATCATGCCCATATTATCTAAAACTTCATCTAACGAATGCCCTTTTCCTAATAAATTCCCGGCGCGCCAATTACGCGAGTGGACACTGGTACAAGTTACAATCAAATCACCAACACCACTTAAACCGATAAAAGTTAATGGATTAGCCCCCATCGCTACCCCTAACCGACTAATTTCAGCTAAACCACGAGTCATAATCGCAGCTTTCGCATCATCACCATAGCCTAAGCCATGAATCGCACCGGCACCAATTGCGATAATATTTTTTAACGCAGCTCCTGTTTCAACTCCAATAACATCATCATTGGTATAAATTCTAAAATAATCGTTCATAAATAGGTCTTGCACATATTGGGCCGCACTTTGATCAAGACTTGCAGCGGTAATCGTGGTAATATCATGGCGCACCACTTCTTCTGCATGACTTGGGCCAGATAACACAACCACTGCTTTACGATTTTCAGCTGGAATTTCTTCAATTAGAATTTCTGAAATACGCTTATGACTTTCTTGTTCTAAGCCTTTTGAAGCATGAATAATCACCGGTTGATGTTTGACATTTTTAGCAAATTCTTGGGCAACACTACGCATTGCTTTGGTTGGAACGACAAAAAGAACTGCATCGCAGTCTTGAATTGCTTCATTAATATCTTTTACTGCCACAATATTTTCTGGTAACTTCACATCGGGCAAATAATGACGGTTAGTATGATACGTATTAATCTCATCAATTTGCGCTGGATTGTTTCCCCAAATTCTTACTTCGTGACCATTTTCCGATAGAACTTGTGCTAACGCTGTTCCCCACGAGCCTGGTCCTAAGACAGCAATTTTTTGTTTCAAAATAAACCCTCCTTGATTGTAAAGTTTCATACAACAAATTGTTATAAAAAACTTTTTTTCCGCTAACGGAAAGTTACTATACATTTCATATTTTAGCACATGTGCAAGGTAAACCGTTAGTTAAATTAAAAAACGATTGTTGCCGTGACTACGGTCGTAATCTTTTAATTTGGGATTGTTTTTACGTCGATAAAACAACAGTCCCCACGCGGCAAAAAATAAGACTAAAGATAATACCTGTGAAACGCGAATAGCGCCAAATAAGTATAAGCTATCACTACGCATCCCCTCAATAAAGAAACGACCAAAACTATACCAAATAATATAACTTAAGAAAACTTCGCCTTCTTTAAAAACTTTTTTGTTGCGTAAAATAATCAAAAGTAAAAAACCTAAGATATTCCAAAGGGATTCATATAAAAAAGTAGGCTGACGAAAATGACCTTCGATATACATATTGTCAATAATAAACTGCGGTAGATGCAAGTTCATTAAAAAGGTTTTGGTAGTAATTCCACCATACGCTTCGTGATTCATAAAATTGCCCCAACGTCCAATACCTTGAGCTAAAATAATACTTGGGGCTGCAATATCTAAAAATTTCCAAATGGGAATAAAATGATGCCGACAAAAAATCACCAACCAAATACCGCCGGCAATTAACCCCCCATAAATTGCTAATCCCCCTGAACGTAAATTAAAAATTTGAAGCGGATCATTTAAATAGGTAGGTAAATCAAATAATACATAATAAAGTCTAGCGCCAATTAAAGCAACTGGAAGCCCCACCAACATGAAGTCTGTCACGTCATCAGCTTTTAAACCAACCCGGACAGCTTCTCGTGAACTTAAAAACATCGCGATAATAACACCTGAGACAATAATAATAGCATACCAGTAAATAGCTATTCCAAATACTTCAAAGGCGACGCGATCAACTACTGCTAACATGAAAAAACTCCTATTCCATTTGATTATCAATATTTAGCAAAATTTAAACTTAACTATCTGAATTTTCTTCAATCAGTTGACTTAGACGTTGCTCAAAAGTTTTCGTTGCATCATACCCCATTGCCTTAGCCCGGAAATTCATCGCGGCCACTTCAACAATAATTGCCACATTTCGCCCAGTTTTAACAGGAATTTTAATTTGCGGAACATCCACTTCAGCAATTTGAATGGTCGTAGCCGCAGAACCAAGACGATCATACGTCTTTTCTTTGGACCAGCCTTCCAAATAAACAGCTAATTGAACCTGCATACTCCCTCTGACAGCACTGGCACCAAATAAGTTCATCACATCAATAATGCCAATTCCTCTAATTTCAATTAAATGTTGTAAAATTCGCGGTGGTTCGCCTACTAAGGTTAATTCATCTTGTTGGTAAACATCCACACGATCATCGGCAATTAAACGATGTCCTCGTTTAATTAATTCTAATGCGGTTTCACTTTTCCCTATCCCACTATCACCTTGGATTAACACACCTAACCCATAGACATCGACTAAAACACCATGGACACTTGTTCGTGGAGCTAACAAACTGCTTAAATAAGCAGACATCTCCCCTAACAAGCGTGATGTCGAAATAGGTGATCGTAAAATCGCAATATCGAATTCTTCACAGGCATCTATCATTTCTTTTGGAATCGGTAGTCCTCTGGAAACGATAAAAGCAGGTGTTTCATCATTACACATCCGTCGCATTACCATTAAACGTTCTTCAGGCATCATCCGTTCTGCAAAAGTAATTTCTTTACTACCAAATAACTGTAAACGATCATAAGAATAATAATTAAAATAACCCGTTAATTCTAAACCGGGACGTGATATATCAGCCGTTTTAATTAAACGATTTAATGCTTGTTCGGAACCTGTCACCACTTCCAAATTTAATTTTTCAACCATTTGGATGACTTTGACAACCTCAGCCATACAATTTCCCTCATTTCTAAAAGTATAATCTGCCTCATTTTACCATTCTATTAATAAAGTTACTAGGATAGGCGCACGAAAAAAACAGTGGCCAGTCTGATTTACTTTCCTAACTTATATTTACATTCTTTCAAACCAAATTGATAATCATGCAATCATCTTTTAACATTTACAGCTATAATATTGATTAAAAACTAAAGTAAGCAGTTTAATTACTGCTGCGCTAACAAAAGCTTTAGCCAATGGTTTTGTAGCCACTGCTTTTATCACACACTGTATTCAAAAAAAGGCAGCAAGATTATTGTAGCAATCTTGCTGCCTTAAAAATGAATACTTCTAGCAATAAAAAGTGTTTTTTCCAAAGCTTTATTATTGATCCTGATATTTTTGCATGTTGTGTTCTGTTACAATCATATTTACCAAAGACATAATGACTGCTACCATAATAGCCGCGCCAAAAGAAGAAAAGCCAAAATTCATTTCACCCACAAAAGTTGAAGTCAATTTTAACATCGCTGCGTTAATGACGAAACTAAAGAGCCCTAAAGTCAAAAATGTTAATGGTAAAGATAATAAAGATAAAATGGGTTTGACAAATCCATTTAAAATGGAAAGTACAAAACTGGCAATTAAAGCCATCAACCAGCTACTGACATGAACCATCCCTGGCAGTAAAACTGCCAGGGCAATAAAGGTCAATGTGTTAACCAGTAAACGTTGGAAGTAGGTCACTAGAAATCACTCCAATCGTCATCGTCGATTTTTTCGGCCGGTTTGCGGGGACGTGCTTTTGGTTCACTGTAATTTTCATGATAGTTACGCTTTGGTTGTTCATAACCGTTTTGATTACTACGACCAGAAGGCATAATAATCGCTAGGATGATATATAAAGGAATCGTTGAGCCAACACCAAACAAAGTGAAGAACACAAAGATTACCCGCACGATTGTCGGATCAATTCCAAAGAATTCAGCAATTCCTCCCAAAGTACCAGTCAATACGACATTGTTCTTTGATTTTGTTAGTCTTTTTTTCATAATTCTCACCTCTATCCTCTATATAATACACTAGCTTGTTTTTATTTGTCTTACTTTTTATTCAGCATCTTTTAAGAAAATATTACCTGTCGTTGTTGTCAATTCTACATGTGCAACTTCTTCTTCGCTAAGGCGACGGAATTGAAGCATTTGATTCATCTTTTCTTTTTTCTCTCTGACAACATCATAGTCAGTCATGCGAGAGTTAATACTACCTAAGCTAGTTTTTGCATTACCTTCCACACCTAAAGAAGCAGGTAAGGCTATTTTTACATTGCCATTGACAGAACTGGCGCTGACTTTTTTCAAATTATTCTCTTTAAAAGTTAAACGGACATCACCATTAACCAAAGAAACACCTAATGTCTGTGGCGTAGTTGTCATTGTCACTGTCCCATTTACAGTTTCAATAATACTATCTAAGATACTCCCTTTAAATACATCGATGGCACCATTAACACCTTCAATTTCCAACATCGTGGCATTGATGGTTTGAAATTCAATATTTCCGTTCGTTGATTTGGTATATACATCTTTTGCATCTAATTCTTTCACTGTGACATCGCCATTTAATAAACGGAGTGAAACATAGTCATAGATACGTTTTGGTAAATAGAAGACTAAGTCTGCTCTTACACGTTTATTGGGTACTTGAAATGAGATATGGTCATCGTCAACTTCAATTTTGCTTCGAGCTTCAAAGGCTTCAAAAGGTGTTGCTTCATTCATTTTGCCATATAATTTGACTTTGGCATCGACTTTAACGCCCGCTTCATCCCATAATTCAAAACGAATATTCCCGTTGGCAACTTTAACGTCTAAAATGCTCGCTTTAGTTTCAGGATATTCAAAAGTATGCTCAAATTTGGTTGTCGCTACACCGGGAACTTTCAAACTAATATCTTTCCATTCCACGTTGTCATTTACTGTTTCAGAAACAGTTTGAAAGGTTTGTTTTAAAAAGCGGCCTAAATGTGTGCCAGCTTCTGCCATTTTTTCGCCGGCTTGATTAATCGCATCTGTCGCTTGTTCTTTCCAATCATCAGGTAAATCAATTTTCGTAGTAAGTTTTTCTTTAGCTTCTTGCCATTGATCTTTTTTAATATCTTTTAGTTGTGCTTCTAGTGCAACTTTTTCAGCGATTAAATCATCTAAAGAAGCTTCTAAGTCCTTAATATCTTCTTCTAGTAAGTGGCGTTGTGCTACTTCTGATTCGCTAAGCATTTCTAGCTCTTCTTTTGTGTTGTACTCCATTAACGCGTGGCGAACTTCAGCTAATTGCTCTTTCACACCTGCAATTTCAACATTTAATTCATCCAACTCGGCAGATGCTTTACCTGCTTCTGTCGCTAAATTATCTAAAATATCTTCAACTTCTTTTTTTGCAGCTGATTTGTCATCAACAGTATCATTGTTATCTTCTACAGTATCGGCATGAATCGATTCACTAGCCTTTTTGATTTGTTTTTCATCTCTGGCAGTTGCCATGCTTTCCAGCAAATCTAAGGCTTCTTCCGTTGAAAGTACACCTTTTTTCACTAAATCCAAAATTCGTTCTCTTTCATTCATGGAAATTGCCTCCTTAATTATTATTTGCAAGTTTTCCTTACACGTATATTATGCCTGCTTTGTGGATACTTGTCATAGGACTTAAGACGTAACTTTTCCTCCACCTTCAGACAAATCTATAAACAAAACAAAATGAAAATAATTCACAAATGATTGTAGCCCTGAATTAAATAGGATAAAATAACAACAAACAAAGAAAAGTTGAGGAATTATTATGTACAAAGAGCAAACACCACCTGCTTTACCAAATTGGCAAAAAAATATTGCATTCTTTTTATCCGGACAATTTTTATCAGGTATTACAAGTATGGTAGTCCAATACGCCATCATTTGGTACCTGACTGAAAAAACTGGCTCGGCTACCATATTAAGCTTTGCGACCCTGCTTGGCATGTTACCCACGGTTTTATTAAGTCCATTTGTTGGACCTTTTGTTGATCGTCTAAATAAGAAAAAATTACTTATTATAACAGACTTAATCGTCGCCTTTTTTGCACTGATTTTAGCTATCGCAGGAACGCTAGCTGAAGATTTTCCTTTATGGCTAGTCTTTGTTTCACTATTTATCCGCTCTGTTGCCCAAACTTTCCAAATGCCAACTATTCAATCAATTTTACCTACAATGGTGCCAGAGACAGAACTTACAAAAGTCAACGGACAGCTTGGTATGGTCAGTTCGGCAAATATGATTATCGCACCAGCACTAGGGGCTTATTTATTTGCTATAATTCCGATGAATTTTTTAATTTTACTAGACGTTTTAGGCGCTATTTTAGGAATTTGCTTACTGGTACAAGTAGTAATTCCTGTGATTAAAGCACAAGGAGAAGATGTGCATCTTCTATCAGATAGTAAATTAGGGCTAAAATTATTGGTTGAAAATAAAGGGTTATGGGCAATTACATTAATTGGCACTTTTTTTACATTGCTCTTTATGCCGGCTGTTAGCATGTATCCCCTGATGACATTATCGTATTTTCAAGGTACCGTACAACAAGCAGGTTTAATCGAAGTTATTTATTCTATTGGTATGTTGGCTGGTGGTGTAGTAATTGGAGTCTTTGGCAAATGGCGCAATCGTATGAAACCAATTTTACTTGCTTATTTTATCATTGGGATAAGTTATATCATCTGTGGCTTTCTGCCGGGAAATCAACGCGGCTTTTTTTATTTTATCCTTTTAAATGCTCTTTGTGGATTAGCAACACCATTTTTTAGTACTTTATTGATGGCGATGATTCAACAAAGTTATGAACCACAATATTTAGGCCGTATCTTAGGGGTCTTAAATTCTATTATGAGCATTACTGGTCCAATTGGTCTAATTTTTGCTGGACCATTAGCTGATAAATTAGGGGTCGAAAAGTTATTTGTTATCGCTGGTATTGGTACACTGATCTGTGGTTTAGTAAATCTCTTTTTACCAGTTGCTCGCAATTACGACAAAACACTTCAAGAAAAACTCGCAGATAAAACGACAAAAATAGAAGATTCTTTAAAATAGGCTGTTTAAGCCACCTGTCTAACTAAAAACCCACCTTTTGCTCAAAACAGTTAAAATGTTTTAGGCAAAAGATGGGTTTATTTAAATAGTTGACTTAAAAACTTTCATCATGATTTGAATTTAATTCAGTGATTTTACCGGTAGCAAGGTAGACAATCCATTCACAAATATTCGTGACGTAATCGCCAATTCGTTCTAAATACTGAGCAACAGATAAATAATCGGTACCACTAATAACCGTTTCAGGATTTTCTTTCATGCTGATAATCGTCTTTTCATAAATAGAAGCATAGTAGTCGTTAATTCGTTGATCCATTTGGGCAATCATCCGGGCGTCTTTTTCATTTGTTTTAACATATGCCACTAAGACATTATCAACCATTTTCTTCACGTAATCTGACATATCTGAAATATCTTTTTCAATTTCAGCAATGCGAGTTTCCCCTTTTACCCGAATTGTCGATTTAGCAATTGAAACCGCATGGTCTGCCATTCTTTCTAAATCAGAACTGGCCTTCATTACCGTGATAATCATGCGTAAATCCGTTGTCACAGGTTGTTGTAAGGCAATCATTTCAAAACTTTTCTTTTCTAATTTTACTTCCATATCGTTAATAGCTTCATCGTTATTAATGACTTCATTGGCTAATTCTTTATCATGTTTAATAAAAGCACGTACCGATTTATGCACAGCCGAACTAACCATCATCCCCATTTCATAAAACTGGTTATGCAGATTTAATAACTCTTCTTCAAATTGTGTTCGTAACATACTTTCCCTCCTATCCGAATCTTCCAGAAATATAATCTTCTGTTTCTTTTTTTTGCGGTTGTAAAAAGATTTTTTTTGTATCATCAAACTCAATTAAATTACCATCTAAGAAAAAAGCTGTCTTATCTGAAATTCGTGAAGCTTGTGACATATTATGGGTTACCATAATCATTGTATAATTCTCTTTTAATTCTAACAACGTATTTTCGATTTTCCCTGATGAAATTGGATCTAGCGCACTGGTGGGTTCATCAAGTAAAATGATTTCTGGATTGACGGCTAAAACACGGGCAATACATACGCGTTGTTGCTGCCCACCTGAAAGAGATAACGCACTAGTATGCAATTTGTCTTTGACATCATCCCACACTGAAGCTGCTTTAAGACTTTCTTCTACTACCTGATCAAGTTTTTGTTTGTCTTTTTCGCCCTTTAATTTTAACCCATAAATAACATTTTCGTAAATTGAAAATGGAAAAGGATTGGGTTGTTGAAAAACCATGCCAATTTCTTTACGTAATTCCACGGTATCTTGTTTAGGAGCATAAATATCTTTACCTTTATAAATCACATTACCCGTAATCGTTACATTTGGAATTAAATCATTCATGCGGTTTAAAGAACGAAGATAAGTGGACTTCCCACAGCCAGAAGGGCCGATCATGGCAGTAATTTCTCCTTTGTTGATGGCTAGTGATATTCCTTTTAACGCTTCTTTTTCACCATAATAGAGGTGTAAATCTTTTGATTGGATGATTACTTCTGACATTTTATTCCTCCATAATCTAAATAAACTTACAATTAACCAAAGTGTCCTGAAACATAATCTTCTGTCGCTTTAATTTTTGGTCGGGTAAAGATTTTACGCGTTTCATCATATTCAATCGCTTTTCCTAAATAGAAAAACGATGTGTAATCACTAATTCTGGCAGCTTGTTGCATATTGTGTGTCACAATAATAATAGTGTAGTTTTCTTTTAAGTTAACTAGTGTTTCTTCCACCGTTCCTGTTGAAATCGGATCAAGGGCACTAGCGGGTTCATCTAAAAGTAAAATATCTGGTTTCATCGCAATTGCTCGCGCGATACATAAGCGTTGTTGTTGTCCACCAGATAAAGCTAGCGCACTTTTATGCAGACTATCTTTTACTTGATCCCATAAGGCCGCTTGTTTCAAACTTGTTTCAACAATTTCATCTAGTTTTTTCTTATCTTTTTGACCATGACGTTTTAAGGCAAAGGTAATATTTTCATAAATTGATTTTGAAAAAGGATTGGGCCGTTGAAAAACCATGCCGATTCGTTTACGCATTTCATAAACATCGACATTGGACTGATTCACATCGACGCCTTTATACATAATTTTTCCTGTTACTTTGGTATTGGCAATACCATCATTCATTCGATTTAAAGAACGTAAATATGTTGATTTCCCACAGCCAGAAGGGCCGATTAAAGCGGTAATTTTATTTTTTTCAAATTCTAAATCGACACCTTTAATGGCTTCATTTTGCCCGTACCAAACATGTAAATCATCTGTATACAAAGCCTTTTCTTGATTCTTATCTAAGGTGATAATATGACGATCTTCTAAATTATAAGCACTCATAACAGTTCTCCTTGTTTAAATTGGAAGGAATTTGCCATCTTATAGACAGTTGGTAAAAAAATTTACGCAGAAGTCATTTTTTTATAGAGACGTTTTCCTGCAGCGCGTGCGCCAAAATTAAAGATTAAAACAGCAATAATTAAAACAGCAGAAGCACCCGCAGAAACTGCTGCGCCATCAGGCATAGTACCTTCTGTATTGATTTTCCAAATATGCACGGCTAACGTTTCAGCTTGACGGAAAATACTAATGGGACTTGAAACACTTAATGGATTCCAGTTGGTGAAATCAAGTGCCGGTGCACTTTGGCCAGCCGTATAAATTAGAGCAGCCGCCTCACCAAAAATACGACCTGAACTTAAAATTACGCCGGTTAAAATACCTGGTGTCGCTTCTGGTACAACCACACGAGTTACTGTTTCCCAGCGAGATAAGCCTAGTGCTAAGCCTGCTTCTCTTTGCGTATAGTGAACCGCTTGTAACGATTCTTCCACATTACGCGTTAAAAGAGGCAAATTAAAGAAGGTTAATGCTAAGGCTCCAGATAAAATTGAAAAGCCATATTCAAACTGAATAACAAAAACTAAGAAACCAAATAACCCTACGACAACCGATGGTAGTGAACTTAAGATTTCAATTGAGGTACGAATGACATCGGTCAACCAATTTTTTTTGGCATATTCCGATAAATAAATCCCCGCTCCCAGTGAAATCGGAAAACTGATCAACATAGTAATAAAAAGAAGATAAAAAGAGTTAAATAACTGAATCCCGATACCGCCGCCAACCTGATAAGCTTTTGAAGGTTTCGTTAAAAAATCCCAGGAAATATGGGGCACGCCACGAACGAGAATATATAAAAGTAAAGAGGCTAAAATCAAAACGATGATGCCTGAAATAGCATATAAAACCCCCGTTGCGATTTTATCAGAACGTTTTGCATTCATTATTTCAAGGCCCCTTTCTTACCGATTAGACGAATCACAATATTAAAGACTAATGACATTAATAATAAAATAAGTGCCAGTGACCATAAAACATTATTTTCAACTGTACCCATAATCGTATTTCCAATTCCCATTGTTAAAATAGAGGTTAATGTGGAAGCAGGAGTTACCAAACTATTTGGCATAAGTGCTGCATTACCGATCACCATTTGGATCGCTAATGCTTCCCCAAAAGCGCGCGCCATCCCAAAAACAACAGCCGTTAAAATTCCTGGTACGGCGGCGCGCAATACGACTTTATAAATAGTTTGCCAACGCGTTGCCCCTAAAGCTAAAGAAGCTTCTCGATAATGTCTTGGTACTGCTTTTAAAGCATCGACAGTCATAGTCGTAACAGTTGGTAAAATCATGATGAATAAGACAAATGTACCTGCTAAAATACCAAAACCGGTACCACCAAAAACGGAACGTACTGCAGGAACAATTACTGATAATCCAATAAAACCATAAACAACTGAAGGAATCCCTACAAGTAATTCAATTACTGGTTGTAAGATTTTTTGTCCTTGCTTAGGTGAAATTTCCGTCATAAAAACTGCGGCACCAATCGCAAAAGGTGTTGCTACAATGGCAGATAAAAAAGTAACGATAAAAGAACCCGCAATCATCGGAAGCGCGCCTACCATTGGCTTGCCATCAGCCCCCAGTTGACTTGGATTCCATTGTATTCCAAATAAAAAGTCCAAAACATTAATTTTGTCTGTGAAAAATGTTGCTAAACCTTTACTGGCAACAAAATAAAAAATGGACAAAACGACTAGCACAATTAATGCTATACATAAAAAACTGATTATTTTTCCGCGTGTTTCCATTTTAGCCCGTTTTGATTTGGTTAACAAAGCCTTTCTTACATCTTCCAAAGAGAATTCCTCCTTATATTTCAAGTGTATAACACATTTTGATTAACGCTTAAGACATACTCCCTTACTGTTCTAGTTTACTCGCCTAAAATCAATTTGCTTTTAACTTATTGTAAATTTTGTGTAAACTTTGTTTCTTTACGGACTGACTTTTTATACCAAAAAAGCTTTAATATTTACTATCACTTAAATATCTTAATTTTAAAACTGCGGCTATTCTGTTTAAATTATTGTAAATCTCACAAAGAAAAAGCATTTTGCCTCAAAAGACAAAATGCTTTTTCTTTTAATTTATCACATTTCCTTGCCAATCACGTTCTACTTTCATACCAGAAACAGGGATATAGCCTAATTTTCCGACAATATTGGTTTGAATATCTTCAGATAAAATATAGTCTAGAAAATCTTTTGTTAATTTCGTTGGGTTGCCTTTAGTATACATGTGCTCATAAGCCCATATTTTCCAGTCGTTCGTAGTGACATTTTCATCAGTTGGTGAAACACCATCAATTTTTAACGTTGCGACTTCTTTTGTCACATACGAAAATGCTACATAACTGATAGCTCCTGGTGTATCAGCCACAATTTGCCGAACCATACCACTCGAATCTTGTTCTTGCGCCCGCATTGCAGTTTTACCATCCAGCACCCATTTTTCAAAAGTACCACGTGTACCACTACCGGCAGCACGATTTAAAATGACAATTTCTTGGTTTTTTCCACCAACTTTTTGCCAATTGGTAATCTTACCTAAGAAGATGTCCCGCAGTTGCGCCATCGTTAGCTCCGTTACGCCAACCCCTTTATTTACAATCGGGGTAATGCCCACTACTGCGACTTTGTGATCTACCAGCTGATCGGCTTTAATGCCAGACTTTTCTTCGGCAAATAAGTCAGAATTGCCAATCTCAACTGCACCAGATTGAACTTGACTTAAACCGGTACCGCTACCACCACCTTGGACGTTAACAAATTTACCAGGATATTTATTTTGATACTCTTCTGCTACGGTTTCTACTAAAGGTTGTAAGGCCGAAGATCCTACAGCTGTGATCGATTCACCGCGATCAATCCACTTAGCACAGCCTGTTAGACCTAAAAGTAGCCCACAAGATGCTACAAATAATAATGCTTTTTTCATCATCTGCTCCTTGTCATCTTTGCTATTACTTTTTTTGTAAGGTAAAGCGTCTTATATATCGTCAATATTTTAACATTAAGTGTCAGTGATTTAAACGAAAAAATTTTCGGCAAATTTTGGTAAGGGTTACAAAAATACTATCCAGTTATTTTTCCCTATGCTATACTAGTTTGTGAAAAGTATCATTTACAACTTGATTTTTTCTTACTTCCCCAAAATAAGAAATACCCCAAATCGAGTTTTAGTATGACTTTTCACCATTTCAACAGCATTCTCCCCATATGCCGTGAAATGAAAGCAGACTGGCTAAAGCCAGTCTTTTTTTTATAGTAAAGGGGAAATCAACCGGGCTAAACCTTCTTTAAATTTCACGATTACACTGCGTTTATCATATAGCTCTTTAGTCAGACGTTTTGATTGTAAGGAGTCACTATAAAACGCTTGACGAACTTTTGCTGCCATCTTCTCATCATATAACAACGCATTGACTTCAAAATCTAATCGAAATGAACGGACATCAATATTTGCAGAACCTACTGAAACAATACCACCATCGATAATCATCGTTTTGGCATGCATAAAGCCATTTTCATAGGTTTCAATGATTGCGCCATATTCTAACAATTCCGCAGCAAAAGAATACGTTGCCCAATAAACAAGCGGATGATCGGGTTTATTGGGAATTTGAATTTGTACGTGAACCCCAGACAACAATGCCAACTTAATCGCTTCATGAATCGATTCGTCGGGAATGTAGTAAGGCGTTTGTATGAGAATTTCTTTTTTAGCCATACCAATCATTTTTAAATACGTCATTTTAATTTGTTCATATTCTGAATCAGGACCACTTGTCACAATTTGCATCGGAATTTTACCAGAAGATTTGATTGCTGGAAAATACTCTTCTGCATAAAGCACTTCATTTTTATGTTGTGAATTCCAATCCATTAAAAAGCGGTTTTGTAATGAATAGACAGCTGGACCAAAAATGCGCAGATGATTATCCCGCCAGTAGCCAAATTTTTCAACCTTACCTAAATATTCATCACCAACATTAAAACCACCTGTATACCCAATTTTCCCATCAATCACTACAATTTTACGGTGATTGCGATAATTAATGCGCGGATTAATATAAGGTACAAAGAGTGGGAAAAATAACGATACTTCTCCGCCAGCTTCTTTTAAGTCACTAAAGAAGTTTAAACTCACTTGGGTAGACCCCCAAGCATCTAGTAAAACTTTGACCTTTACGCCTCTTTTAGCAGCTCGAATTAAAGCGTCTCGCACTTCTACCCCTAAATTATCACTACGATAAATATAGTACTGCATGTGAATATGATTTGTCGCTGCGTCAATGTCTTGGATTAGGCGATCAAATTTTTTACGCCCATCAGTAAACAATGTCACCTCATTTTCAGTCGTATATAAAGAACGCTCAAAAACCGTTAGCATATAAACAATTTGCCGTACGTCTACTTGAGCCGTATCTGGATGTGGAAATAAATTGCGCATTAAAGCTTGCCTTTGCTCTTCGATTTCCACGTTCATTCCAACTTTTCCTTGCATCTTTAAATCAAATATTTTTTCTTTTGAAATGCCTCGACCAAAAAATATATATAAAATAAAACCCACAACTGGAATAAACATTAACACCAAAAGCCACGCCCAAGTTTGCGCCGTTTCTTTTCGTTCTCTGAAAATGATAATAAAAGACAAAAGCATATTGGCAATCACTAAAATTGTCGATAAGTTTTGTATAAGATAATCCAACACCTTTTTTCTCCTTACTCCATTTAAATTCTCCTTATAAAGGATAGCCGACTTATTAGCCAAAGTAAAGAATAACCAAAAAGAAGCTGTTCCAAAAAGTTGTTAAAATATACCTTTTATCAAAAAAGAAAAGAGCTAATTCTTGAACTTTGCTTAAAAGAAGCTGTTTTTATCATCCTGTTTATTTGAAAAAGAGCTGTGGCACTTTTGCCACAGCTCTTTTTATGATAATTAAACTTTTAAGAAACGGCGCATTGACATTACCGAACCAATTGAGCCAATCACAACACCTACGACCACCATTAAAAGACAAATTTGCCAAGTAAATGTGTCCGGTGCTAATAAACTGTAGTTAGAACGAAGTAATGACGGGTTCACCCAGCGATAAACTTGATTATAACCAAATACCATAATCAAGACTGGTACGATTGAACCTAATAAACCAATCCAGCCACCTTCTAAAAAGAACGGCCAACGGATGTAACCATTTTTAGCACCTACTAAGCGCATAATTTGAATTTCTCTTTGCCGTGATAAAATGGTAATCCGAATCGTATTTGAAATTAAAAACATCGCAACAAAGACTAAAAGAACAGCAGCCGCTAATCCCCATGTTTTTACCGCATCAGCAATTTTAAAGATACGATCTGAATTGGTACCACCATAATCGGCTTTAAAAACATTGCTCAGTTCGCCAGCTTCTTTGGAAATGTTTTTGGTATATTGCGGGTTTTCTGCACTGACAACATATACATCGTAAAGAGGATTACTATCTCCTTCAAATTGTTGCCATGCATCTCCCATTGCATCTTGAATTTTCTTTAATTCATCTGCTTTACTAGAAAAGCGAACCCCTTTAACATGGTCCAAATCTTCTAATTCGGTCTTTAACTTATCCATATCGGCCTGCTTTGTTCCAATATCCACAAAGACTGAGACGTCAACGTTTTTTTCAATATCTTGCGCCAATTTAGTGGCATTCATAATGACACCCATGAAAATTCCCACTAAAGTTAACGTAATGGTAACCGCGCTGACAGAAGCAATTGTCATCCAACCATTACGTTTTAAACTCTTAATACTTTCCAACAAGTGGCGGAAAAAAGTTCTAATCATCGTAACCATATTCTCCTTCCGCTTGGTCGCGAATAATGCGACCATTTTCAATGGCAATAACTCGGTGTCTGATCGTATTTACAATCGTACTATTGTGAGTTGCCATTACAATGGTAGTTCCTTGTCCGTTAATGCGGTCTAATAATTTCATAATTTCCCATGAATTTTCAGGGTCTAGGTTACCGGTTGGTTCATCGGCAATCAATACTTTCGGGGTATTGACAATAGCCCGGGCAATTGAAACCCGTTGTTGTTCCCCACCAGATAATTCACTTGGGAAAACGCGGACTTTATGCTTTAAACCAACTAAGTCTAAAACTTCCATTACCCTTTTTTTAATATCCCGTGGTTTACGACCAATTACTTGCATCGCATAAGCTACATTTTCGTAAACAGTCTTTTTTGGTAACAATTTGTAATCTTGGAAAACGACGCCAATTTCGCGGCGCAACAAAGGAACTTCCTTGTTTTTGATTTTTAATAAATCATAACCAGCGACATTCAAAACGCCCTTGGTAGCTTTTTCTTCTCGATACATCAATTTAATAAAGGTTGATTTACCTGCGCCGGAAGGACCGACCACATAAACAAACTCACCTTGATCAATATCGATGGTGATATTACGGATGGCAGTCGTACCATTAGAGTACTTCTTCATTACATCCTTCATTTCAATCATGGCTATCTCTCCATCTCATTTTTTTCATACCCGCTCATTATACCATGTCAATATTGCAGTAATCTTTCATAAGTTTACATTTTGATTTCATTTAAAAGAAACTTATTGTTCTGCTTGTCGTAATTTCAATTTTAAGAAAGCATCAATAAAGCCATCTAAATCACCATCCATGACAGCTGTTACATTGCCGGTTTCATAATTGCTACGATGGTCTTTTACCATGGAATAAGGATGGAAAACATACGAGCGAATCTGTGAGCCCCATCCAATTTCTAACTGTTCGCCTCTTAAGGCAGCGGCTTCTTGTTCTTTTTTCTCAACTTCTAATTGATACAATTTTGCTTTTAACATGCCCATTGCTTGTTCTCTATTTTTTAGTTGAGAGCGTTGCGCTTGGCTAGCAACCACAACACCAGTTGGAATATGAGTAATCCGTACAGCAGACTCCGTTTTATTGATATGCTGTCCCCCCGCACCACTAGCGCGGTACGTATCAACTTTTAAATCATCCGGATTAATTGCAATATCGATTGTGTCATCTAGTTCTGGCATTACATCAACCGAACAAAAAGAAGTATGACGTCTAGCGTTAGAATCAAAAGGAGAAATGCGAACTAGACGATGAACGCCTCGTTCTGATTTCAAATAACCAAAGGCATTGTGTCCTTTAATTAAAAGCGTGACACTTTTAATTCCCGCTTCATCGCCGGCTTGATAATCGAGCGTTTCGACTTGATATCCATGTTTTTCTGCCCAGCGTGTATACATCCGTAACAGCATACTTCCCCAGTCTTGCGATTCTGTACCACCTGCGCCTGGATGCAATTCTAAAATCGCATTATTGTGATCATAAGGTTCATCTAATAGTAACGAAAGCTCATACGTCTGTAATTTTTCTTTTAGCACCGGTAATCTTGCTTCCAGTTCAGCTGCCATTTCTGCATCGTTTTCTTCTTCTAACATTTCAACCATCACAGCTAATTCTTCTTCTTCTTCCGCCAATTGGTTGAATTGATCATATGTCGCTTTATTAGCATTGTTTTCATTAATAACTCTTTGGGCATTTTGGGTATCGTCCCAAAAACCCGGTTCAGCCATTTGATTTTCTGCTTCAGCAATGGACTCTTCTAACTCATCTAAGTCAAAGAGACCTCCTAAAAGATTGAATTTGTTCTTTCATTGCAGTTAATTGCTGCTTCATTTCATTTAATTCCATTGAAAGTTCCTCCTGTTAAAGTTCTTTTATTTTTAATTTATTACATCATTGCAATGTAATTTGTCGTTTCTATCATAACCAAAAGATAAGGCTGGTACAAGTCGCGTACCAGCCTTATTTCATTTCATTTTTAAACTATGCATTTTTACCGTGACAGTTTTTGTACTTTTTGCCACTTCCGCAAGGACATGGATCATTTCGTCCCACTTTTTTTACTTGTTGCGGTTTTTGAGGTTGTGGTTGTTCTTCTTGTTCCGCTTGTCCTTGTGCCACTTGTTCCCGTTGCACATTTTGGCGAATCTCAGCTTTCATAAATAGACGTGTAACTTCATATTCAATGGCCCCAACCATATCTTCAAACATCGTGTAGCCTTCTGTTTGATATTCTACTAATGGGTTATTTTGACCATACGCTCTTAACCCAATGGATTGACGTAATTGATCCATCGCATCAATATGATCTGTCCATTTAGAGTCTACTACCCGTAAAATGACAACTTTTTCAAATTCAAGTAACTGTTCTTGGCTGTTTAGTTGTTCTTGTTTTTGTTCAAAGATAGCTTGTGCTTTATCCATTAAGAAAGTTTTCATTTCTTCTGGTGTTTTGTTTTCTAAATCAGCAGTTGAAATACTATCTTCATGCACAATCGCATTGCCAGCAAAGTCAACAATTCCATCAAGGTTCCATTGACTCTTGTCTTCAACTTGTGTATGAGCATCTACTACTCGACTAATTGTGCGTTTCACCATATTCATTAACGTTTGTGACAAGTCATTTTCTTCCATAATTACTTCTTGACGTTGTCCGTAGATAACTTCCCGTTGTTCCCGCATCACATCATCGTATTGCAAGACATTTTTACGGGTGTCATAGTTATTACCTTCTACGCGTTTTTGAGCAGATTCAACTTGTTTTGTTAGCATCTTACTTTGGATTACTTGATCTTCTTCATCTAAGTTCATCCGTTCCATAAAGGCTTTAATGCGTTCAGAACCAAAGCGTTTCATCAAGTCATCTTCAAGAGATAAATAAAATTGTGAAACCCCTGGATCACCTTGACGACCTGAACGGCCCCGTAATTGGTTATCAATCCGGCGTGATTCATGACGTTCTGTCCCAATTACCGCCAAACCACCTAATTCAGCAACACCAAGACCCAATTTAATATCGGTCCCCCGCCCTGCCATATTAGTAGCGATTGTGACTGCACCTTTTTGACCGGCGTTTAAGATAATTTCTGCTTCTTTAAAATGGTTTTTGGCATTTAAAACTTCATGGGGCACTTTTTCTTTATCCAACATATTAGATAACAATTCCGAAGTTTCAACCGCGACAGTTCCGACTAGGACCGGTTGCCCTTTGCGGTAACGTTCTTTGATATCTTTTACAACAGCATGAAATTTACTATTAAGATTTGGATATAACAAATCAGGACGATCATCCCGTACAACTGGTTGATTTGTTGGAATTTGAATAACTTGCATGTTATAAATTTCGCGGAATTCTTCTTCTTCTGTTTTAGCCGTACCCGTCATCCCAGCTAATTTTTTATACATTCTAAAATAGTTTTGGAAGGTAATCGTAGCCATTGTTTTTGTTTCGTCTTCAATTTCAACGCCTTCTTTTGCTTCAATCGCTTGATGTAAGCCATCAGAATAACGACGGCCATCCATAATCCGACCAGTAAATTGGTCAACGATTAAAACTTTTCCTTCTTGAACAACGTAATCAAAGTCGCGAATCATAATATAATTTGCGCGTAATGCATTATCCAAATGATGTGTCAAAGCAGTATTTTCAATATCATACAGATTTTTTAAGCCAAAGTTTTCTTCGGCTTTTTCAATTCCTGCTTCTGTTAAGCCAATCGTTTTGGATTGAATATCAATCTTATAATCTTCCTCTTCTTTTAAGCGTTTAACAAAATTATCGGCGCGAGTATAAAGAGCAGTCGATTTTTCTGCTTGTCCAGAAATGATTAATGGAGTTCTTGCTTCATCAATTAAAATGGAGTCCACTTCATCGACAACAGCATAATTTAAAGGACGTTGAACCATTTGATTGCGATAAACTACCATATTATCTCGTAAATAGTCAAAACCTAATTCATTATTCGTTGAATAAGTAATATCACAAGCATAGGCTGCTCGTTTTTCTTCCGGTGTTTTGGAGTTGATATTTAACCCAACTGTCATACCTAAAAAGTTATACAACTCACCCATCTCTTGGGAGTCACGCGTTGCTAGATATTCATTGACGGTTACAACGTGTACCCCTTCACCACTTAAAGCGTTTAAATAAACGGGCATGGTTGCAGTCAATGTTTTCCCTTCACCAGTACGCATTTCTGAAATATTCCCATCATGTAACACAATCCCACCCATTAATTGGACGTGATATGGATATAAACCTAAAACGCGTTTTGCAGCTTCTCTTACCACGGCAAAAGCTTCTGGTAAAAGCTGATCAAGTGTTTCGCCTTTTTGGTAACGGGCCCGAAATTCATCGGTTTTTTCTTTTAATTGAACATCAGATAAAGCGGCCATTTGGTCAGCAAATGTTTCTACTTCATTGGCAATTTTATCCAAACGTTTTAATTCTTTTTTATCATTTTCAATTAACTTACGTATAAAGTTGGCCATTAGTGAATAATTCCCCTTCTTTGCATCAATTCTCGTTTCAAATTAGAAACTCTCCCGTATATTTTAGCATTAAGTTGAAACAAATGAAATACTTAGCATTAGAAACAAAAAAGCTTTGCTACAATTTAATCTTTATTTTTACTACTCATTTTAAAAATAGGTTATAGAACTAGTTAACGCGTATAAAGATATTTTATCGCACCTGCCTAATTCTTTTTTACCTAAGGAAAGAAATAGAAGCTAGTCTAGTTTACTTGCTCTATTAAAAAAGCAGTAATAAGCATTATAGTAACTACAAATCCTGCTGGAGCCCTTTAACTGCGAATTTTTATACTATTTTTAATAATTGAAAAGGATTTTGCCCAATAAAAAAAGCCAGACAGCATCACTGTCTGGCTAAGACTCTTATTAGTTTGTTTCGATTAATCCATATTTACCATCTTTACGGCGGTAAACGATGCTTGTGCCGTTTGTTTCAGCATCTTCGAAAATAAAGAAGTTATGTCCTAACATATTCATTTGTAAAACAGCTTCTTCACTATCCATTGGTTTTAAGGATAAGCGTTTTGTCCGAACGATATCTAATGCTGCTTCTGTTTCGTCGTCGCCGGCTTCATTGTTAAACAAAACAGCCGCTTCTGCTGTCGGTACTGCTGTTTCGCGTGATTTACGATTAATTTTTGTCTTGAATTTGCGAATTTGACGTTCCAATTTATCAACGACCAAATCAATACTTGCATATAAATCTGGTGAAGTTTCTTCTGCGCGCAATACCAAATATGGTAGTGGGATAGTCACTTCTACTTTCGCTGTTTTTTCAGTATAGACTTTTAAATTCACATGAGCCGTTGCATCAGGTGCGTCAGTAAAGTAACGCTCTAATTTTCCGACTTTTTTTTCTACATAATCGCGAATAGCTTCGGTAACTTCAATATTTTCTCCGCGTACATTGTATCTAAACATAACAATTGCCCCTTTCGTCTACCACTAAAGAAGGTAAAAGGACCACTCTTTTGCCTTCTTCTTACTATTATTATATCGAACTCTAACCTTTTTGCAAAGTTAAACGCTAACAAATTCATGAATTTCTCAAATCCTAAAAAACTTATATTTTAATGGTTTAACGGGCTAATGTAAAAGTTACAACCTCTTTTACACCCAATTGAGATAAGAGTTCTACACCGTGATAAATCGTCCGCCCAGTCGTATAAACATCATCGACTAAAACGATTTTTTTGCCGCTAACAGATTGATTTAATGCTATCTGATAAGGTTGTTGTAACGCCAGACGTTCTTGGCGCGTTTTAAGTGCTTGGGGAGTATCGTGGTGCTGACGCATTAGTAAATTTTGATACGAAATATTGGCTGCTTTTAAAAGTGCTTCTACCTGATTAAAACCACGTTCTTTTTGACGTGCTTTTGATAGCGGTAAGGGGACAATTGTAAAGCTACGATATTTTTTCAATTTTTCTTTAATTGGTTTGGCAAACGTCCAAGCTAAATTGTAGTCTCCGCCAAATTTATAACGATACAACCAGTCTTGAAAAGCAGAATTATAATGATAAAGCGCTTGGTGTTGCAAAGTAAATTGGGGATAAATTTCGCGCCAACGTTGGCAGTCAAAGCAAAGACTATCACAATTTGGGCGCATACAGCCCGGACAAGCTTTTTTTATTTCAATTTTTTGAAAAGCAGACTGACAAGTTTGACATATTTCCCACGTTGGAATTAGCCAAGGAAAGATAATCTCTTGAATTAAAAGATTTCGTAAAATTTTTTGTCCGCAATTGCTACACTTCATTAAGCAACCCTGCCTTTTGAGCTTTTTGATTTAACTCTTTAATTTCTTTAATCGCTCCTTTTAGTGCAGGTGTCATCTGACTAAAACAAAAGATAACCTCGCTATGAGAAAATTCCCCCTTGCGATCCGCACGACCTGCGATTTGCAGCAATGTCGCTTTTGTAAAAATTTGATGATCTGCCTCAAAAACCAAAACTGAAACATTAGAAAAGGTCACGCCTCTTTCTAAGATAGTCGAGCAACAAAAAATTTGAAATGCATTTTGTCGCATATCGGAAATTTTTTCTTGACGCTTAGGATCTGCTGCATGAACGCTGCCGACAGCATCTTTTCCTACTTCCTTTTTTAAAAATTCTTCCATCGCTTTTAACTGGCTAATGCTGGCACAAAATAAAAGTATATGATTGTGCAATAATAAATATTTAATCCATTGCAAAAAAACACGTTTATTTCTAAATGTCAGCGGTAAAGCCTGCTTTTTTATTCGCACCAGCTTTGGCACAGGTAGCTTACGGCGATGATACCGCGCTGGTAGGCAAAATAATCCTGCTTGCTGTTGCGCTTTTTTGATCTCAAATTCACTAGGTGTTGCACTCAAAAAAACTGTTGCCCCTGATTCATGTAAAGCATTTGAAACTGCAAAATGCAATTTTTTATCATGGGCATAAGGAAAGGCATCAATTTCATCGACAACAATCAGATGAAAAGCAGCTTTAAAATAAAGTAATTGATGCGTCGTACAAACTAAAAGTGGCGTTGGCTCATAAGGTTTTGCTCCATAATAACGCAATCCTACAGATAGCTTAGGGAAAACTTGTTGCAGACGTGGCTGAATTTCACAGCATACATCTACGCGCGGACTGCAAAACGCAACAGTTAACCCCTCAGTTAAACAATAACAAAGTAAAGAAAACAACATTTCTGTCTTCCCTGCCCCTGTCACCGCGTAAACTAGGCTATTTTTTTGCTTTATAAAATTTTGCACCAAGCCTTGACTAATTTTTTCTTGGGCTGGTGTTAGCTTTCCTTTAAAACAAAAAGTTACAGCTTTTTTCACAGGTTTTTTAATTGGTTTTGTGACTAAATAATGAGAAGAAGTAATCCTACCAAGTAAAAGGCATTCCCGACAATAATACCTTCCATCGGGCAAACAATTTTCGTGGGCCAAAAAGGAAGTATTGCAGCGCTGGCAACGATAGTTTTTTCCATCTTTTATGAGACCTTTTTGTACTATTAGATCAGATTCCCTTTCAAATTCAGTTACTTGGCATACGTATTGATAGCCTGGATAAAATTTCATATAAATCACCTCAAAAAACTATACGTAAAAAAATAAAAGTATAATTTAATGAGCAAATTTTTACTGATTGTTTAACATCATAAGCGAAAAAAAGACCCCTTAAATTAGTTTTTTAAGCTAACTTAAGAGGTCCACTTTCATTTTTACAAATAAAAAGAAACTTATTTATTTTCAATCAATGTCATTGCTTGTTTTAAAACATTTTCACCATTCATCATGCCATAATCCGCCATATTAATAACTTCTAAAGGAATGTTCTTTGGTGCCAAGCGCTTTTCAAAATCAGCTTTCATAAAGCGAACTTGGGGCCCAAGTAACAAAACATCTACGGGTTTACTTTCTAAAGAATTATCCGCATCTGACGCAGAAACTGCAAACACATCTGCTTCAACGCCTTGTGCTTCTGCAGCCTTTTGCATTTTTGTCACTAATAAACTGGTACTCATTCCCGCTGAGCAAACCAACATAATTGTTTTTTTAGCCATTTTCATTTCCTCCTGAAACCATGATTTTAAGATTTTTGCTTATATTAATTATAAGATAACAAAATGTTTTGTCAACGCTTACTAATTATCGCTTTTAAGTAGCCATTTGGCTTTTACTAACTTATTAAAGACAACATATTCTTTGTCTAAATTAACATAAACAACTTCATATCCAGCATTTAACCATGCGTATGCACCTTTTTCCGGATGATGATAATCATTGGCCCACCATTCTTTAGTTTTACGGGCACTTTTAGGCAGTCCCGTAGCTGGAAATAGTAGTTCATCAAACTGCGTAAAAGTTAATGTCACTTGTGATCCACCGTTTGTTTTTAAATAATGCGTAATAACATCATATTTTCGTGCCATGAAAATCACCTCTTCTAATTATCCCTTAAATCAGGTAAAAAGTGCAACCATTAGCTATTTGCAACTTTTTCTCATTTTTTCTATACTAAAAAGAAAAGAAAGACCAAGGAGTTTATTCATGATTGATCACTATCTTACCTTACAACAAGATGGAAAAGCAGAAATTGAAATAAAAAAATCGCGGTTTATCTGTACCTTAAAACGCGTAGAAACAGAAAACCAAGCTAGAGAATTTATCCAAAGCGTCAAAAAAGAACATCATAAAGCCACACATAATTGTAGCGCCTTTGTTATTGGGGAAAAAAGTGAAATTAAGCGCAGTAGTGATGATGGCGAACCCAGTGGCACTGCCGGTATTCCTATGCTAGAAGTGCTAGTAAAAAAAGAGTTGATTAATGTTGCCGCAGTTGTCACCCGTTATTTTGGTGGTATCAAATTGGGGTCTGGTGGTTTAATTCGTGCCTATTCTCATGCCGTTTCACACGCAATTGCTGAAATCGGAATCGTTGAAGGAAAACTTCAACAAGAGGTTCTCTTAACCATTGCCTATCCATTATTTGATAAATTACAAAATTATTTAGCAAATAATCAAATTGCGATTTTAGACACCCATTTTACAGAAGCTGTGTTGATTACATGTATGATTGATGAATCCCAAGTAGAGACTTTTCAACAAAATATTACCGAGTTACTAAATGGTCAAGTCGCCTTTTCGCTAGGAGCTAAAAAATATCATGAGATTTTAGTTTCACAATAAAACAAACCTTAGTTTATGTCTAAAAGCTTGCTATTTGATAGCTTACTTTTAGTAGCATAAACTAAGGTTTTTATTTTTCTAAATAAAATTCAAAGCGATTGCCGACATATTGCGTCCGTACATATTCAAAAGGTGCCCCATCTTCTAAATAAGAGATTTGACGCATTCGTAAGATAGCATCCCCACGTTTAATTTTCAAAAATTCTGCAATTTGCTCGGATGCTAACATAGCAGAAATAGTTTGATTGGCCCCTCCAATTTTTAAGCCGCCTTTTTCTTCCAACGTTTTATAAAAAGACGTAGTAATTTCTGCTTTACTGTAATCTTTAATTAAGTGTTCTGGAATACTCGCAACTTCAAAACAAATGGGCACGTCATCAGCATAGCGAATACGCTCCATGCGCAAAATTCCTTCTTCTGGTGCTAATTTTAATTTTTCCATTTCAGAAGAGCTTGGTGCTGTCATAAAATAAGAGACCACTTTACTAGAAGGCTCTCTTCCTTGTGACAACATAATTTCTGTAAAGCTAGTGGTACCTGTCATTTTTTCTTGCACTTTTTGACGCGCTACATAAGTTCCAGAGCCAATTTTTCTTTCTAAAATTCCCTCATCGGCTAAAGTCTGAATCGCCTGTCTTAGCGTCATTCGACTCACATTAAATTGCGTTGCCAATTCTCTTTCAGAAGGCAAACGATCCCCGATCTTCCAGCCACCTTTTTCAATTTTGGCTTTAATTTGATCGTGAATCTGAATATAAATTGGTAAACTATCAGACATTAATAATTTCTCCTTCAATTAAGCTCACATTTAAAATAATTTTCTCATCTAAATCGTATCATCATTATAACTGGTATATACCTAATTAGCAAATTTTCTCTTTCCAATTTGATTAACAGCAGATAAAAGAAGCCTTGAAATAAACTCTTCTCAAGGCTTCTTTCCGATTATTGTCTTTTATCTCAAAATTTTGGTACAGATAGTTATCAGTTAGACAGACATTTTTTCTTCTGTTAACATTTTATTAGCAGTTGCCATCATTAAACGAATGCGATTTAATTGATTGACTAAAGAGACGCCTGGATCATAATCAATAGCGGCAATATTGGCTTTTGGATATTGATGACGTAATTCTTTAATTACTCCTTTACCAACCACATGATTTGGCAGACAGCCAAAAGGTTGCATACACACAATATTATTAACACCAGATTTCAGTAGTTCAATCATTTCACCTGTTAAAAACCAACCTTCGCCAGTATGATTTCCAATTGATAAAATTTTACTAGCATCCTCTGCTAAATCATAAATGGATTGAATGCCATCAAAACGTTTTGATGCCCGTAAGGCTTTATCCATTGGTCGTTCCACCATCTCAATTAAGCGAATCCCAAACTCTGCTAAAACTTTACCTTTTTTAGCCATTCCTAAGTTTTCATATTTCCAAATTTGGTTGTAAAGCGAATAGTTCATAAAGCCGATAATATCTGGTACTACCGCTTCAGCCCCTTCTTCTTCTAACAAGCGCACAATATCATTATTAGCGGTAGGAGAATATTTCACTAAGATTTCTCCCACTACCCCAACTTTTGGTTTCACGACATCTGATAAAGGAACCGAATCAAAATCGGCAATAATTTTTTTCATGTTCCGATTAAATTGTGTTAAAGAACCATTCTGCACATTTTTCTTAACCTTTTGCAACCAGTCCGCGTGCATTTGGTCAATTTGTCCTTTTTCAAGTTCATAAGGGCGGGTACGATAGACAACGCGTTCAAATAAATCACCATATAAAAAGGCCACCACAACCCGTTTTAACATTGGTAAAGTAAACTTGAAGCCAGGATTTGACTCAACCCCTTTATTCCCCATTGAAACAGAAACTACTGGGACTTGGGGGAAGCCTGCGTCATTTAATGCTTTGCGCAACAATGGAATATAGTTTGTCGCCCGACAACCGCCACCAGTTTGCGTCATCATGACACTCGTATTCGCTAAATCGTATTTGCCACTTTCTAATGCTTCGACTAATTGTCCGATTGAAATAATTGCAGGATAACAAGCATCATTATTCACATACTTCAATCCAACATTGACCGCATCTTTATCTTCTGCTGGTAGACAAACCACATTATAACCAGAAGCTTTTAAAGCTTCATCGACTAAACCATCTTGATGAATTGGACTTAACATTGGTAATAATAAAGTATGTTTTTTACGCATATCTTTAGTAAAGACAATTTTTTCCGGTTCGTCATAGCGTTTAGTCGGGGTAAAGTCTTGTTTATCCCGTTCTTTTACAGCAGCTTTTAGCGAGCGCAGACGAATTCGAATAGCGCCCAAATTGGACCCTTCGTCAATTTTTAAAACAGTATAAATCTTACCGTATTGATCCATAATTTCTTCAACTTGATCTGTGGTAACAGCATCTAGTCCACAACCAAATGAATTTAATTGAACTAATTCAAGATTTTTGGACTTTGCTACCACTCTTGCCGCTGCATAAAGGCGAGAATGATAAACCCACTGATTGACCACTCGTAAATTACCAACATCACTTAAATGCGAAATACTATCTTCTGTTAAAACATGGAAACCTTCTTGAGTAATTACTTCACTAATTCCATGATTAATTTCAGGATCCAAATGATATGGTCGGCCAGAAATAACGATTCCGCGTTCGCCTTTAGCTTGTAACATGGCTAACGTTTCCTCACCTTTAGTGCGAATCGCTTGTTTAAAGTTCTCCAACTCTTCAAAACCATGATGAACGGCAGCTGCCATTTCCTCTTGACTAATTCCCAGATCTGCAAAAGTTTTACTCATTACCGCCACAACTGCTTCTTCATTGGCTAAATTCAAGAAAGGATTACGGTAATCCACTTTTCCTTCACGAATATCATCAACGTTATTGCGAATTACATCAGGATAACTTTGGACAATCGGACAATTGAAATGATTATCTGCTTCTGGGCTTTCTTGACGTTCAAACACGACACCAGGATAAAAAATTAAAGGAACTTCTTGATCGATTAATGCTTGAATATGACCGTGGGTAATCTTAGCCGGATAACAAGCCGTATCACTTGGAATGGTTTCCATCCCTTGTTCATATAAAGCTTTATTCGAACGTGGCGACAGTTGAACTCTAAAACCTAAGTCGGTAAACACGGTATGCCAGAGCGGATAATTTTCATACATATTTAAAACCCGCGGAATACCAATTACTCCTCTAATGGCATCTTTTTTACGCAATGGTCGATATTTGAAAAGCCGTTTGTATTTATAATCGATCAAATTAACCCGTCGATCTTCTTTTTTAATTTTGATTTTCGCGCCTCGTTCACACCGATTACCAGTAATAAACTGACGTCCATCTGAAAAAATCGTCACCGTCAACTGACATTTATTTTCACATAAATTGCAGTGGGTAAATTCTTTTTCTGCTGTGAAAGTCGCTAATTCTTCGGCATCTAAAATGGTACTTTCTTCGGCAATATCATAATTTTCCAAAGCGATTAAAGCGGCGCCATAAGCTCCCATTAAACCAGCAATAGAAGGACGAACAACTTGACGACCTGAAATTTCTTCAAAGGCACGTAAAACTGCTTCATTATAAAATGTGCCCCCTTGGCAGACGATTTTCTCCCCTAATTCTTCTGGCCGCCGAATTTTAATAACTTTATAAATCGCATTTTTAATGACAGAATAAGAAAGTCCCGCTGAAATATCTCCTACACTCGCGCCTTCTTTTTGTACTTGTTTTACTTTTGAATTCATAAAAACGGTACAACGCGAGCCTAAATCTACTGGTGCTTTTGACTGGGTAGCGGCGAGTGCAAAATCTTTTACATTATAATTAAGTGACTTGGCAAAAGTTTCGATAAAAGAACCACAACCAGATGAACAAGCCTCATTTAGTTGAATAGAAGATAAAACGCCATCTTTAATCGTCATGGCTTTCATATCTTGTCCACCGATATCTAAAATAAAATCTACACCTGGTTGAAAATGATTGGCAGCTTTATAGTGAGCCATTGTTTCAACTTCACCAATATCCACTTTTAACGCATTTTTAATTAACTGTTCCCCATAACCGGTTACGGCTGCTTTCCCAATAAAAACATCGGCTGGCATTTTGTGATAAAGGTCTGTTAAGACTGCCATTGTCGTTTCCAATGGTTGCCCCTCATTGTTACCATAAAACGAAAATAAAATACGGCCAACATCATCTGTTAGTACAACTTTAGTAGTGGTAGAACCCGCATCAATCCCTAAAAAAGCTGCTCCGTGATGTTCTGTAAGACTCTTCTCTTCTGCCGTTGCTTTACTGTGGCGCGCTCTAAATTCTGCTAATTCCTCCTCACTATTAAATAGCGGTTGTAAGGTATCAGTTGGCTTTAATTGATCTTGTTCTCCATTTTCCAAACGATTTAACAAATCATCTAAAGTCGTCGCCGTCCCATTTTCTGCAAATAAAGCTGCTCCCATAGCCACGAATAGCTGCGGGTTTTCGGGAAATACAATATCTTCAGCCGCGATATTTAATGTTTCAATAAAGCGTTTTCTCAATTCTGACATAAAGTATAACGGGCCACCTAAAAAAGCGACTTTCCCTTTAATTTTTCGTCCAGCGGCAAGTCCTGCAATCGTTTGGTTTACTACTGCTTGAAAGATGCTCGCCGCAATATCGGCTTTATCTGCTCCCTCATTGATTAAAGGTTGGACATCGGTTTTGGCAAAAACCCCACAGCGTGAAGCAATTGGGTAAATTGTTTGATAGTTTTTCGCTAATTCATTAACCCCATTGGCATCTGTTTTTAAAAGTACTGCCATTTGATCGATAAATGCTCCGGTACCACCAGCACAACTTCCGTTCATTCGCTGTTCAAGCGCCCCTTCAAAAAAGGTGATTTTAGCATCTTCTCCACCTAATTCAATGACAACATCTGTTTGAGGAATAATCGTTTCAACCGTTTTTGTACAGGCAATTACTTCTTGTACAAAGGGAATTTCTAAAACTTCGGCTAAACCCATCCCCCCAGATCCGGTAATTTGTAAAGAAACTGGTGTATCTTTAATTACTTCCTTACCTTCTGTTAAAATTTTACTTGTTGCTTTTTTCACATCTGAAAAGTGACGTTCATATTTTGCGAAAATTGTTTCATTATTTTCGTTTAAAATGACTAATTTGACTGTCGTTGAACCTACGTCAATACCCGCTTTTAATTTCATATGTACCACCCTTTTTTATACAACAGTTTGTTGATTAACTTACAACCCGTCTGATATAATACTTATGTCTATTTTAAATTCTTGCTCACTTTTTGACAATACACAAACAAATGTAGTTTGTGACATAAACAACAAACTTACGTTTTTTGTTGTTTATCTAGAAAGGAAATTTTGATGAAAAAAACTGACTTACGGGTTAAACGAACCAACAAAATGATTATTGACGCATTTATTCATCTAGTAGAAAAAAGCGGGTTTGAACAAGTTACAGTCCAAGATATCGCCGATGAAGCTATGATTAATCGGGCCACTTTTTATGCCCATTATAAAGACAAACAAGATCTTTATGAAACAATTTTTGATTACGCTCTAACAGCCTTTACCTCTGTTTTAAACCCTACCGAATTAGTTAAAGGCAATCTCATTAAGGTCAAACATATTGAATTAATGATGACCAAAATCTACCGTAATATTCAAGAAAACCGTAAATTTTATCTAACCATTATGGACGGTTCTGCTAATGAAATCTTACGCAAAAAAATTGCGGATATCTTAAATGAACAATACGCCGATATTTTTAATCGTTTAAAAATTACCGAAAATGATATTGAAGTGCCCATGGATTTTATTATTGAATACATGACTTCAATATTCATCGGTACACTTCACTGGTGGCTAACCACCGATTCACAAATGACACCTGAACATCTGGCCAAATTAGTCATTAAATTAGTTGGAAATGGTCACTTAACCGTTTTAGGAATTGAGATTGAAAAATAAGTGAAACTAAGGGTTATCCTCTACTTTCGAACAATTATTTTAGGATGGTAGTCTAGTGTTTATGAAAGTTCTAGCTTTTCTTTATAAAAAAAGTAGGTTGCAGATGCAACCTACTTTTTAATGATTTTTTGCCTGCCATTTAATTGTATGTCTGGTTGGGCGTGCTTTTTTAATATCCACGCCTTTTTTGGAAACATTAATAAAATAGCTTTCATTTTTCAACATATAACGAACTTTTTCAGCTGTTTCTGTCACAGTTTCAGTGATTTTATCTGTTATCTTCATTTACAAGTCCCCTTTTTATTTGACAGCATCTACTCTGATTACAAACGTAAAGCTAGTCAGTCATTTCTTCTTAACTTCATTTTAGAGGAATGTAAATAAGAGCGCAAATGATACGGATTTTTTATTTTTTTGGCACACGTAAACAGCGCATAGCGTTTAAAACAGCAATTAAGGTAACCCCGACATCGGCAAAGACAGCCCAGCCCATTGTCACTATTCCTCCTGCACCTAAAAGTAAAAAGAATATTTTTATAGCTAAAGCAAAAACAATATTTTGTTTCACAATTCGTAGTGTTTTTCTAGAAATTTCAATACCGGTAGCAATTTTAGTCGGCTTATCATCCATAATTACCGCATCGGCTGCTTCTATAGCAGCATCGCTTCCGAGTCCTCCCATGGCAATACCAATATCTGCAGTTGCTAACACAGGCGCATCATTAATTCCATCACCAACAAAGGCAACTTTTCCCCCTGCCTGACGTAATTTTTGAACATGCTCTACTTTATCAGCCGGTAATAAACGAGCAAAAACTTGGCTTAAGCCTAATTTTTCACCTACACTTGCCGCTACTTTCTCACTATCACCGGTTAGCATTACGGTCTTTTTAATGCCATTAGCTTTTAATTTTGTCACAGCGGCTTTTGCATCTGATTTAATCTGATCGTTAATAACGAGATACCCCGCTAGTTTTTCATTTATCACCACGTAGACAATTGTGCCGACTTTTGTAACAGCAGGAAAACTGATATTGTTTTCTTTTAAATATTTTTCATTCCCCACAAAGACTTTTTGCCCCTCAATAGTTCCCAAGACACCAAAACCTGCAATTTCTCTAGTTTCTGTTACGTCAGGTAAAACTTCACCTGCTGAGGCAGTAACAATGGAGCGGGCAATCGGGTGACTAGAATTTTGCTCTAAGGCACTTGCATAAGTTAAAATCGGGATCGATTTACAAAGCGTTACAATCTCTTCAACAGCAAATTGCCCTTTAGTTAATGTACCCGTTTTATCAAAAACAACTGTATCTACCTTTGCTAATTTTTCTAGATAATTGGAGCCTTTGATTAAAATCCCTGCACGACTAGCACCACCTATTCCACCAAAAAAACTTAGAGGAACTGAAATTACTAATGCGCATGGACAAGAGATCACTAGAAAAGTTAAAGCACGGTATAACCACTCTTTTAAATCACCACCAAAAAGAGGTGGAATAATAGCTAATAAAACCGCTAAACCTACCACAATCGGCGTGTAAACACGAGCAAATTTAGTAATAAATTTTTCTGCTGGCGCTTTTTTACTACTAGCATTTTCTACTAAATCTAAAATTTTGCTAACAGTCGATTGACCAAATGATTCGGTAACTTGAATAGTTAAAGGTGTATCTTTATTAACAGAACCACTTAACACTTTATTTCCTACTTCAACAAGTTGTGGCATAGACTCGCCTGTTAGTGCTGAGGTATCAATATAACCTATGCCTTCTTTAATCGTGCCATCTAGTGGAATTTTTTCCCCGGGATTTACTTGCACAACATCTCCCACAGCCACCGCTTCTGGTTTCACGATTTTTAAGCCGTTATTGGTTACAAGTCTTGCCCTGTCTGGCCGTACATCCATTAACGCTTTAATATTCTTTTTGGATTGATTGACAGCGTAGTCTTGGAAAAATTCACCAATTTGATACAACAGCATAACCAATACTGCTTCTGGTCGATCACCAATTAAAAAAGCCCCAATGGTCGCAACTGTCATCAAAAAATTCTCATCAAAAAGTTGACCGGAAAATAAATTCAATACCGCCATTTTAACGATATCATAACCAATCAATAAATAAATGGTCGCATACAAAATTGTATTAAATGGCTCAATCGGTTTTAGTAAAATAAGTAACAGCATTATTCCTGCTGTTAATAAGATACGCCCCATCATGACTTTTGGTTTAGTGTGACCATGTTCATGTTGGTGTTCGTGCTCTGTTCCTTTTTTGACCATTGTTACATCTGGCTCAATTTTTTTGATTGCTTTCTGACTAGCTATTTCAACATTTTCTGCCTGTTGTAAATCACAAGTAATCGCTATACTTGACTGCATAAAATCAACCTGGGCTTTTTTTACTCCCTCAACTTTTGATACAGATCGTTCAATTTTTGCCGCGCAGTTAGCGCAATCCAAACCTTTTAATTGATATTTTAATTCCATTTTTCACACCTCTTTACAAAACGTTTACATGAATGTTTGTTCATGTATATTATAAATGAGTGATCATTCATACGTCAAGTAAAAAAAGAAGATTTATCTTTAAAGATAAATCTTCTATTTATTATCACGATGTTTTGATAGAACGGTTTGTCGGAATTTTCTATTTCCCAAAAATTTTAAAGCAAACATTAACGGTTGCCTATTTTCACCAACCAAACCAATTAATTCAATAAATAATTCCAATCCTACAGCCGTAAAAATAATCAGAAGCACCGTTGCCCATGTACTTGCATAATTCATCAGCAATGCAATAAAAGAAAAGACTAGTGCTAAAGCGTAAATTGTTAATACAGCACCTCGATGCGTAAATCCCAATGATAATAAGCGATGGTGTAAGTGCATTTTATCAGCCGAAGAAATTGGTTGTTTGTTAAATTTCCTTCGAATCATTGCATATACGGTATCGGTAATCGGAACGCCCAAAATGAACATTGGGGTTAAAATTGTAATAAAAGTCGCATTTTTTAAACCTTGTAAAGATAAAATAGCAATCATATAACCGAGAAATAAGGCCCCAGTATCACCCAAATAGATGGTAGCCGGATGAAAATTATACGGAAAAAAGCCAATGATAGCAGCTACCAAGCTAAAAATAATAATTGCCAGAAAAACACCGGTATGGGGTAAAAAGAAGTAACTGATTAGACCGATTGTAGTCAAACCGATAATTGAAACCCCAGATGCTAAGCCGTCTAAACCATCAATTAGATTAACTGCGTTTGTGATTGCTAAAATCCATATTAGTGTTACCGGTACACTTAACCAGCCTAATTCAAAACGTCCAAAAAAAGGTAAACTAAAAGTATTTATTTCAATTCCAGCAACAAAATATGCTTCTAAAGCAGCTAAAGTAATTCCTAAAGTTTTTTGGAGTGGCGTTAATTCAAAAATATCATCAATGAGTCCAGTAACAACAATAATGAGTGCCCCTAAAAGCATGGGCCAAACTTTATCTAAAGGTAATGTATCGTTAAATTCCCATAAAAGTGCAATCGAAAAAGAAATAAAAATACTAAGCCCACCAGCTGTCGGCATTGTTTTCGTATTGATTCGTCTTGCACCAGGCTTATCAACTGCTCCCATTTTAAAAGCTAGTAATTTGACTATCGGCGTTAAAATTAACGAAATTATCATGGTCAAAAAGAGCCTGATAATAAAACGAAAAGTAAAAGTCATCGTCTGTCCTGCTTTCTTTACTTGGAAGAGTCTTCTTTATCATTTCTTCCAATTTTTGCTTCAATTTTATTGCTTAGTTTTGCTAATGCTCCTTTGCGATCTTGTACTTCTTGACCCGTTACATACTCGGCAATAATCGCATTGGTAATACCACCTAAAATAATGATGGTTGCCGCCATATTTAACCACAACATTAGCACAATAAAACTCCCAATAATTTGATATCCACTAACTTTCGCGGCAAAAAACTGTGCATAAAGACCAAATACTTGTCCTAATAACATCCACCCGATAGTTGCCACGACTGCTCCTGGCCAGGTAGTCATCAGTTTTACTTTCGCGTTAGGAACTATCCAGTAAATAATCATCATAATTGCTAACAATGCGATGATGGTTAATGGCCATTTAAACCGCTGGAAGGTTTCAATAATTTGACCAGAAAAACCAAGTATTGGCTGAAGGCCATCTAAAATCATCCGTCCAACCCCCAACACCACAGTCACACCTACCATAGCAACTAATAATAAGACAATTACAATTACCGAAACAATGCGCACTGCAATAAAATTTTTACGATCATTTACGCCATACGCACTATTCATGGCCGTTTGTAAACCGTTAATACTTTTACTAGCAGACCATAACGCTGCTAAAGCTGAGATGGATAGTACCCCGCCAGATCCTTGCGTCAACAAATTTTTTATCGCAGGACCAATAAAAGTATAGACTTGATCTGGAATAATATCTTTAACGTAAGGTAAAATTGAATTGGGATTAATGTTTAAAAAAGGCAATAAATTTCCCACAGCAATTAATAAAGGAAAAAGAGAAAGCAGCAAGTAGTAAGCTACAATCACCGCGTTATTACCGATTTGCGCATCACTAAAACGATTTTTTACAATCGTAAGAAATCGCATTAATTTTTCATTATTTTTTATTTTCGCAACAAGCTTCATAGGCACTCCTTATTAAATTTCAAGTCAAGAAATGTCGTTATATTGTACGAGGTAACGTTTTTTATCTTCAACATCTTTTTATTACAAGCAAGCATAAAAAACGGAGCCATTCAGACATTAATGAAAGTAATTAACAATCACGGCAAGTTTTTTGTCAAGTTTTGTCGTGATTGTTAATTATTTTCAACTTAAGATAATCTTATCACAGTGTAGAATAAGCAAGCACCTTTTGCAGCACTTGCTTACTCTTTTTTACTAAATTAATAAGTTCCTTCCTCACCTTGAGAAGTTAAAATTTGCGGACCTTCTTTTGTGATGGCGATGGTATGTTCATACTGACAACTTAACCCTCCGTCTAAAGTATAAGCAGTCCAGCCGTTAGGATCCATTTTCATTTTCCAAGTTCCTGTGTTAACCATTGGTTCAATGGTGATTACCATACCTTCTTTTAAGCGTAATCCTTTTCCTGCTTCACCAAAATGTGGCACAGCCGGTGCTTCGTGAATTGTAGGTCCAATACCATGACCGATAAAATCGCGGACAACGCCATAACCTTCGTTTTCAACATATGTTTGAATGGCATGACCAATATCACCGATCCGATTGCCAACTTGTGCTTGTTCAATTCCTAAATATAGCGCCTTTTTAGTGACAGCCATTAATTTTTCATCTTCTGGAGTAGCTTTTCCGACTACATACGCCCAACAAGAATCTGACATAGCCCCTTTTAGATCCACACACATATCGACTTTCACTAAGTCACCTTCGTGTAATGGCTTTTTACGAGGGAAGCCGTGACAAATTTCAGAATTAATACTGACACAAGTAGCATACTTATACCCTTCAAAGCCAATTTGGGCTGCGACGCCACCGTGGCTTTCGATAAAATTGCGGACAAAAACCTCAATATCCCAACTGGTGATACCTGGTTTAATAAAATCACGTAAATGTTTGTGAACATCTGCTAACAACGCACCTGATTTGCGCATTGCTTCAATTTCTCGAGCAGATTTTAATGTAATCATACTGTCGTCTCCTTTTAAATAAAGATTCCTTTTTGACCCTTGATTTGTAAGAAAATTTTTTTATTCTTAAACCTTTATTATTCTACCACAGGCACTTGTTTTCGCCAAATATTCAAATAACAACCAGTAGGCAAGCTTTCACCCATTTGTTATAATCATTAGGGATTCTTTGAAATGGCAAAAAAAATAGTTTAATTTTACTTAAAGGAGTGGCAAAAATGGCCCTAGCAAAAATTGTTTATGCCAGTTTAACCGGCAATACCGAAGAAATTGCTGACGTTGTAGCAGAGGCTTTTGAAAATCTAAATATCGATGTCACGGTTGATGAGTGTACGCAAGTTGAAGCTACTGAATTTGAAGAAGCCGATATTTGTGTTGTGGCAACCTATACTTATGGCGAAGGTGAACTGCCAGAAGAAATTATTGATTTCTATGAAGAACTACAAGAGCTGGATTTAACTGGTAAGATTTATGGTGTTTGTGGTTCTGGAGATACTTTTTATGATGATTTTGCTAAATCAGTAGACGATTTTGATCAAGCTTTTAAAAAAACTGGTGCCACAAAAGGCGCTGAAGTTGTGAAAGTTGATTTAAATGTGGAAGCACAAGATATTGATAATTTAGAAGAATTTGCTAAAAAACTAGTCGCTGCCTTAAATTAACTTCATAATCAAATAAACGGACCCGCTAAAGACTGGTGATAGATGAAAAGTAAGCTTTGAAAGCATTTTGCTACTTTACATTTAACACCAAATTTTAGCGGGTCTTTTGACTATCCCTTAATAGTTAATTGCCAATGGATCTTCACGTTTTATAATTTGACTAATTGTATCTTGCATTAGAGCAATAATTTGTTCTTCAGTCGGGTTAATAATCCCAGAAGATTTTAATGCTGCAATACCTGTTGCGACAATCCAACAACCCGTATGAAGAGATTCAATCTCACTATCTGTTAGATCTTTAAAAGCTGGATCTGATTTTACGGCATTGGAAAAATACTGGAATGAAAATTCTTGCATCTCTTTTCCCCCACCATATTCTTCTAAGTACATCGCACGATATAAACGCTTATGTTCAGTGGCAAAACCAATGTAATTGAGCGCCAAGTCGACAATCGTCTCGCCGGTGTGTTCCACTGGAAAAACTTCGGTCGCTAGATAATCATGTAGTTTTTTGATAAGTGCCATTTTAAGATCTTCCATGTTTTTAAATTCTAAATAGATGGGCTGGGTAGAGCACTTCATTTTTGCTGCAATATTTCGAGCAGTAAAGCGAGAAAAACCGTCTGTTGCTACGACATCATAAGCCGCATTCAGAATCTGATCGCGGGTGATTGTTTTCTTTCTTGCCATTATTTTTTAACTCCTTTTTTCCTTTAGTCTTTTCATCTTTTTGTTATATTAATATTGTACCATGTTTTTTTACCATTGCAAAAAAGAAAACGGTTGCTTTTTTATCTTCTGAATAATCCCAATGAAAAGATCGCTAAAAACACAAGTACCAAGCCCTTCCATTGTTTTATTCCCAACGAAATGATATTATCTAAATAGTTTGAAAATTAATAAGTAAAGCGGTTTTTTATGCTTCTTATTTGAAATTGGAGGTTTTTTTATGACAAATTTTAACAAAAATTTAGCGAAGTACGCTGAACTAATTGTCGCAGTCGGTGTTAATGTTTCAAAAGGACATACTGTGGTGTTGCAAATTAGTGTCGACCAAGCACCATTGGCTCGTCTTATTACCGAAAAAGCTTATAAATTAGGGGCAGCTGAAGTGATTGTACAGTGGACAGATGATAAAATCCAACGAGAATTTCTTTTACATGCCCAAGAAGATCGTTTAGAAAATATTCCTGCCTATAAAGTTGCACAAACAGACGATTGGCTTAAAAAAGGTGCCAGCCGAATTAGTGTTGTTTCTTCTGATCCTGGGGCTTTAGCTGGTGTGGATGCTGATCGCGTTGCGACTTATCAAGCTGCGACTGGAAAAGCTATGATGAATTTACGCAAAGCAACCCAAGCAAATAAAGTCAGCTGGACTGTGGTAGCAGCAGCTGGTCAAGAATGGGCACAAAAAGTCTTTCCTGAGCTTGAGCCACAAGAAGCACAAATGAAATTATGGGAAGAAATCTTTAAAACTACTCGCATTGACCATGAAGATCCGATTGCAGCCTGGAAACAGCATGATGAAACATTGCGAAATAAAGCTGCAGAATTAAACAAGGAACAATTTTCAGCTCTACATTATACTGCACCAGGAACCGATTTAATTATTGGCTTGCCTGAAAATCACTTGTGGGAAGGTGCTGGCAGTTTTAATGCCCGCGGTGAAGAGTTTATGGCCAATATGCCAACTGAAGAAGTCTTCACGGCACCAGATTTCCGTCGCATTGATGGCGTTATTTCAAGTACAAAACCATTAAGCTATGCCGGCTCTATTATTTCAGGAATGAAATTTACCTTTAAAGATGGCAAAGTCGTTGATTTTTCAGCCGAAGAAGGTCAAGATGTCTTAGCCAAATTATTGGATACTGATGAAGGTGCTAAAAGCTTAGGTGAAGTGGCATTGGTACCTGATCCTTCTCCAATCTCACAATCTGGCATTACTTTTTTCAATACCCTTTTTGATGAAAATGCTTCTAACCACTTAGCATTAGGTTCTGCCTATGCCTTTAGTCTACAAGGGGGCACTGAGATGAGTGAAGAAGAATTAAAAGCGCATGGTTTAAACCGCAGTCAGACACACGTCGACTTTATGGTAGGATCAGATAAAATGAACATTGACGGTATTCGTAAAGATGGTACGCGTGTTCCTGTTTTCCGCAATGGAGATTGGGCGTAACGCTTTAAGTTGCCTCGTAAGTACCTTTTACTCTTGTATCAATCTGTAACTAAATTGAGTGTGTTTACGACATCATCTTGTAACAATTAGATTTTATACCGACCTAAAAGCTAACTTTTTAGGTCGGTATTTTTATTTTCCCTTACTTTTAAAAATCTGATTAAAATATTAAAAAGCTGGTTTAGCTTTTCTAGCTTATAAGTATAAAAAGTTAACTGTACTTTTCTTTTTTACGATTCAGTAGCTTAAACCGGCAAACTTCAAGCTGAAAACATAGTAAATACTGCATTTTTTTGGTAAAATTTGATGTGATAGCCAGATATAATTCCATTATCTGGTCACTGTGAATGAACGATTCACCAGAAAGGATTGACTCCTGTGACACCTAATCGCGAAGATTATTTAAAATTAATTTTGGAACTAGGAGGCGACGAAGAAAAAATCAGCAATAAGCAAATCGTAGCTGGATTAAGTGTTTCACCAGCTTCTGTCAGCGAAATGTTATCAAAACTTGTAAAAGAAGGCCTTGTTGAACACACTGCTTATCAAGGTGTCCAACTAACAGAGACTGGCAAAAAAAGAGCGAGTGACTTAGTGCGAAAACACAGACTTTGGGAAGTCTTTCTCGTTGAACACCTCCACTACTCTTGGAATGAAGTTCATGATGATGCTGAAGTATTAGAACATGTTACTTCTCATAAATTAGCAAAACGTTTAGATGATTATTTAAACCATCCACCTTATTGTCCTCACGGTGGGCAAATACCAGCTGAAAATTCGTTAGTTACTGAGAAGAAGCGCCAAACCCTCACTGACTTTCCAATTGGTACCAAAGTTAAAATCGCTCGGGTCTTAGACGAGCGAGAATTACTGGATTATTTAGTTAGTATTGATTTAGTAATCCATGAAGAGTACATCATTACAGATATTGCACCTTATGAAGGACCTATTACTATTAGTAACGAACAAAAAACCATGGCCGTAAGCTATAAGGCTGCCAATACGATTTTTGTCGATAAATTGTAAGGAGAGATCACATGACTGAAAATACGAATGTCTTGTTTACCATCTTCGGTGCTACCGGAGACCTTGCCAAACGCAAATTATACCCCTCTTTATTTCGTTTATATAAAAAAGGCGATTTAAATGAGTGTTTTGCTGTTATTGGTACTGCTAGAAGACCTTGGAGTGATGATTATTATCATGAAGTAGTCAAAGAAGCAATCGCATCACTAAACCCTACTCCAGAAGAAGCAGAAAAATTTGCCAGCCACTTTTACTATCAATCTCACGATGTTTCTGATACTAGCCATTACACTGTTTTAAAAGACTTAACAAATAAATTAAACGAAAAATATCAGCTAGGTGGCAATCGCCTTTATTATCTTGCCATGTCACCACGTTTTTTTGGTACGATTGTAACCCAATTAAAAGAAAGTGGCATGCTTGCTACAAACGGCTATCACCGTGTAATTATTGAAAAACCTTTTGGCTCTGATTTTAAATCAGCCAATGAATTAAACAATGAGATTAATCAAGTCTTTGCTGAAAAAGATATTTATCGCATTGATCATTATTTAGGTAAAGAAATGGTGCAAAATATCTCAGCAATTCGTTTTGCTAATAATTTATTTGAATCCCTTTGGAACCAACGCTATATCGATAACGTACAAATTACTTTGGCTGAAAATTTAGGGGTTGAAGATCGCGGAGGCTATTATGATCAAAGTGGTGCTTTAAAAGACATGGTGCAAAACCATATCTTACAAGTACTTTCTTTACTGGCAATGGAACCTCCTGTAGCCTTCACTGAAGAAGCCATCCGCAGTGAGAAAATAAAAGCATTAAATGCGGTACGCCTTTATTCAGAAAAAGAAGTGCAGGAAAACTTTGTTAGAGGTCAATATACCAAAGGAAAACTCGCTGATAAAGAATTTATCGACTACCGTCACGAACCAAATGTAGCTGAAGATTCGAATACAGAAACTTTCGTAGCCGGTAAATTTTTAATTGATAACTTCCGCTGGTCAGGTGTACCTTTTTACGTGCGTACAGGGAAACGGTTAACAGAAAAAGGTACGCGTATTAATATTGTCTTTAAACAAGTGCCAATTAACGTTTTTCGCTCTAGTACAACAGAAGTAGGTACTCAAAGTGAATTACCACCAAATGTATTGACAATTTATATTCAGCCGACTGAAGGCTTTAGTATGAGTTTAAACGGTAAAGAAATTGGTCAAGGTTATTCGACTAAACCAGTGAAATTGGATTATCGTAATACTGCTGAAATGGTAGAAAATTCTCCTGAAGCTTATGAACGTTTAATTTTTGATGCGTTAAATGGTGATAGCACTAATTTCACCCACTGGGATGAAGTGGCACAATCTTGGCGGATTGTCGATCGTATTCGCTTTGCTTGGGATAAACAAACACCAGATTTTCCTAACTATGCCGCTGGTACTATGGGACCACAAGCAGCCTTTGATTTACTTGAAAAAGATGGTTTCAACTGGATCTGGCAACCAGATGAATGGTACAAAGAACGAAATTTATTGTAAAAACCACTATAAGCTAAAAAAGCCAATAGCACAGGTAAAATAAAAAAGTTGTAACAGAATCTGCTTTTGTCACAACGTTTATTCGAAAAGAGGAGGTATGACAAGACTTTTGTCACACCTCCTCTACTTTTTTAATTTCAATTGATTTATTGATAAACTAGCGCCCGCAACGCTTCATCAACTTTTTCAGCTGTTTTACGTCCTTCACGAATCGCCCAAATTACTAAGCTTGGTCCTCTTTTCGCATCTCCGGCTACTAATACCTGTTCATTATTAGTAGTATAATCATCATAAATTTCTGAAATTCCAAATTGTTCAAATAAACTTTGCTCTGCTCCTAAAAAGCCCATTGCTAGTAAAACAAGATCAGCACGTACAACTTGGTTGGTCTCTGGAATTGGTTTTAAATTTTGATCAACGGCAATTGTTTCAACCCCGATTACTTGTCCTCTTTCTGCTCCAATAAAACCAGTAGTAGTAGTACTATAAGTGGTAATAGGTTCACCAAATTTTTGCAGCGCTTCTTCTTGTCCGTAGCCTATTTTTCCTGTTAAAGGATATTCCGGCCAAGGATTTTGATCTGTGCGTTGTGCCGGTAGCGCAGGTGTAATTTCCAACTGCTTAACCGTAGCAGCTCCTTGACGAATTGCCGCAGCGATACAGTCATTGCCGGTATCTCCTCCACCAATTACGACTACATGTTTTCCCGCTAATTTCTTACTCGTCGCTTCTTTTCCATGTTTTAACACATCTTTTGTGGCTTCAGTTAAATAATCCACCGCAAATTGAATTCCTTGGAAATGGCGACCAGTAACGTCTAAGTCTCGCGGCACACTGGCACCAGTGGCTAAAATGATCCGATCAAATTCTTTTTCCAATTTAGCTACTGTAATATCTACGCCGACTTCAGTATTAGCAATAAAAGTGATACCAAGTTCTTGCATCAGCGCCACGCGACGCAACACGATATCTTTATCTAATTTCATATTTGGTATTCCATACATTAACAGGCCACCAAAACGATCACTTCGTTCATAAACGGTTACGTTATGACCTAATTGATTTAATCGCCAAGCTGCTGATAATCCTGCCGGCCCGCTACCGACAATAGCAACCTTAAAATTCGTTTTACAGGCGGGAACGCCACTGTCTTTCACCCAGCCTTCTTCAAACGCCTTATCAATGATGAAACGTTCATTATCATGAATAGTTACGCCTGAACCATTTAGCGATTCCGTACAGCCTTTTTCACAAGGTGCAGGACAAACGCGACCCGTCATTTCTGGCAAAGGATTAGTTTTAGCTAAGCGCTCAAAGGCCGCCTTAAAACGTCCTTGGTAAAGTAAATCGTTCCATTCTGGAATCAAATTGTCATTGGGGCAACCAGAAGCAACTTTCTGCCCGCCATAAAAGGTCCCCGAATGACAAAAAGGAATACCACAATTCATGCAACGGGCTGCTTGTTGTCTTCTTTGCTCTTCCAAAAGTGGTTCTTGTAATTCATGCCAGTCATTTATTCTAAGGTCTACGGCGCGAAAAGGATTGTCTTGACGTTGATAGTTTAAAAAGCCAAATGGATCTGCCAAATTAGTCACGCTCCTTTCTTAAAACTGAAACAGCTTCTTTTTTAGCACCAATTACTTTTTCAAAAGCTGCATTTAAAAGCGTAGCGCCAGCTAAACCTTCACTAGCCAAATCATTTAGTGCATCATTGACCGCATGAAATTCTTTGGGATAAACTTTCACAAAATCTTTTGCTGCTGTGTCCCAATTAGCTAAAATTTCACTAGCAATCGGTGAAGCCGTATATTGCAAATGCTTTTCAATTAGTTCTTTTAAGATTTTATCTTGGGCATCAAGCGGATAAAGTTCCACCATTTCCAGATTGCAGTTTGGTGGAAAATTCTTCTCAGGATCATAAATATAAGCTAACCCACCAGACATACCCGCGGCAAAATTCCGACCCGTTTTACCTAAAATAACTGCTACACCACCGGTCATATATTCACACCCGTTATCACCGACACCTTCAACGACAACCATCGCTCCACTGTTACGGACACAAAAGCGCTCTCCTGCTAAACCTCTAAAATAAGCTTCGCCTTTATTTGCGCCAAAACAAGCTACGTTACCTACAATCGGTGAGTGATTGGTATCATACGCTGCATCTTCAGGTGGAACAATAATTAAGCGTCCTCCACTCAATCCTTTGGCCACATAATCATTGGCTTCTCCGATCAGTTTTAATTCCATTCCTTGGGTGGTAAATGCACCAAAACTTTGACCCGCAATTCCTTGGTACTCATATTTTAATAAGCCAGCAGTTAAGGTGTAATTACCAAAACGTTCTGCAATCCAGCCCCCCATTCGCGCACCAACACTTCGTTTGACATTATTGATGGTTTCTTTAACTGTGACAGTTTGTTTGGCTACAATCGCTGCGGCTGCGTAATCATCTAATAATGGCCACTGCCGTTTTTCTAAGAATGGATCAACTACCTTGCGCTCAATTCCTGTAGTTGTGGCTAATAGTTTCGAATAATCAAGCGATTTTGCCTTACCTTTTGCCACATAACGCGGTTTTAAGACTTCTGTATGACCAATCATTTCATCAACTGTTTTAAAGCCTAATTCAGCCATAATTTCTCTTAAATCTTCAGCTAAAAACATCATTGCGTTTACTACGTGTTCTGGTTTACCAGCAAAAAACTGACGTAAAGCCGGGTTTTGTGTCGCTATACCAACAGGACAAGTGTTTAAACTACAAACTCGCATCATAACACAACCAATTGCTACCAAGGCTAATGAAGCAAAACTATATTCTTCCGCTCCTAATAAGGCTGCAATCGCAAGATCTTTTCCTGTCATTAACTTACCATCAGTTTCCAAAGTAACCCGTTGACGCAAATTATTTAGCGCTAAAGTTTGATGCGCTTCGGCTAAGCCCATTTCCCAAGGTAATCCTGCATCCCGCACTGAATTGCGCGGAGAAGCACCCGTTCCGCCATCGTAACCAGAAATCACGACTACATCAGCTCCAGCTTTGACGACTCCGGTTGCAATCGTTCCCACACCAGTTGAAGAAACTAATTTCACATTAATTTTTGCATAAGGATTAATCGTTTTTAAATCATAAATCAGTTGGGCCAAATCTTCAATTGAGTAAATATCATGATGCGGTGGTGGTGAAATTAAGCGCACCCCAGGGGTTGAACCACGAATTTCGGCTACCCAGGGAAAGACTTTATTGCCTGGTAATTGTCCTCCTTCACCTGGTTTTGCCCCTTGCGCAACTTTAATTTGTAGTTCTTCAGCACTCATTAAATATTCCGCATTTACGCCAAAACGCCCTGAAGCAACTTGTTTAATCTTACTGTTAAAGTTTCGACCATCTGGTAGCGGTTTAAAACGATCACGATTTTCGCCACCTTCACCACTATTTGATTTTGCTCCAATCGAGTTCATGGCTTCAGCTAAACATTTATGTGCTTCTTCACTTAAAGAACCATAAGACATGGCACCTACTTTAAAACGTTTCACGATGTCTGTTGCTGGTTCAACCTCAGCTAAAGTAATTGCAGGGCGTTCTTTTTTAAATTCCCACATTGCCCGCAAAGTGGTTGGAGTTTTAAGGGCTTCTTCATTCATTGCATTTGCATAATCCTTATAAAGCGCATAGCTGCCACTGCGAACAGCTTTTTGAAAATTATAAATAGTTTTGGGATTAAATAAATGATGCTCGCCGTCTGCTTTATACTGATAACTCCCGCCTGAAGGTAAATAATCGTTGGCGGTTGGTCCAAAAGCTTTTTGATAGTGGGCGTAATACTCTGCTTCAATTTGTGCTAAATTCAGCCCACCAATTCTACTTGCAGTACCGGTGAAATATTGCTCGATTACAGCACTTGAAATTCCTACTGCTTCAAATAATTGTGCGCCGTGATACCCTGCTACCGTTGAAATTCCCATGCGTGACATTACTTTAATTAGACCTTTTTCACAAGCAGTTCGGAAATTTTCTACTTTATCACTTAAATTATAGGCAGAAAGGGAAGCATAAGCTAAGTATGGATGCACGCCGCTTGCACCATACCCGACTAACATCGCGCAGTGATGAACTTCACAAACTTCGGCAGTATCAGCTACAATCGAAGCTAATGAGCCCTTGCCCCGCGCAACAAGATAATTATGCAAGCCTGAAACAGCTAATAAAATTGGAATCGCCAGCTCACCTTTTTTTCGATTTCGATCACTTAAAACAATAATCGTACCACCGTTATCAATTTTTGTTTCCGCTTCTTTAAATACGCGTTCTAACGCTTGTTGTAGGCTATTTGGGTCTTCTTCATTTACCGGATATAAAATCGATTGAACCACAGTCTTTTGCTGGTCATAATCAATCGTCAATAACTTTTCAAATTCTGTCGTATTTAAAATTGGACTCGCAATTTTTACTTTATTACAATTTTGTGCTTGATCTTGACGTATATCACTATCTCTACCTAAGAAAAGTTCAGTACCGATGACTAATTTTTCGCGAATCGCATCGATCGGCGGATTAGTGACTTGCGCAAATTGCTGTTTAAAATAAGTAAACAACGATTGAGGCTTGTCACTTAAAACAGCTAAAGGTGAATCAAATCCCATCGAGATGACAGGCTCTTCGCCATTTTGGGCCATCGGTAAAATCACAGTTCTTAAAATCTCATCTGTATATCCATTTAATTGCCACAACTGTCGCATTTCTTTTTCAGTCATAACGCAAGTTTTTTTCTTTGGCGGCTTTATTTCATCTAAATTAATTCTCTTTTCAGCTAACCACTTTTCATAAGGCTTAGCGGTAGCGTACTTTTGACGAATTTCATCATTGCGATAGATTTTACCTTTTTTTGTATCGACAATAAATAAATTGGCTGGACCTAAAACCCCTTTTTCAATCACTTCATTAGGAGCTAAGTCAACTACACCCGACTCTGAGGCTACGACAATTAAACCATCTTTTGTAATAGAATAACGAGAAGGACGTAACCCATTTCTATCTAATGCAGCGCCAACCATTTCACCATCGGTAAAACATAGAGCAGCTGGCCCATCAAAAGGAGCCATAAAACTAGCGTTGTATTCATTAAATGCTTGTAATTCTTTTGATAAATTGGCTTCTTTAGACCATGCTTCAGGCACCATCATCATTAAAGCATGAGGGATATCTCGGCCATTACGATACAAATATTCTAAACAATTTTCTAATTTAGCTGAATCGGAATTATCTTCGTTATAAATTTCAATTTTATGGCTATGCATCCAGTTTTCTGCCCCACGTAATGTGTTAATTTCGCCATTATGTGCCAAAAAACGAAATGGTTGCGCTCGGTCCCAACTTGGAAAAGTATTCGTTGAAAAACGAGAATGCGTTAAAGCAATGCTTGTTTCCATTAATTCATCTTTTAAATCTGGATAAAAGCGGCCAACTTGATACGCATGCAACATTCCTTTATAAACAATTGTTTTGGCTGAAAGACTACAAATTACCAATTCGGTTGGATTGTAGGCTTTTTCAATTTTACGTCTTAAACGAAATAGTTGGTCTTCAAAATCCCGGCCACTTTTAACATCCAATGGTTTTTCGATGAAAAGTTGTAAAAAATTCGGCATTACAGCTTGGGCGCCTGGGCCACATTCATAAAAATTATACGGGACATCTCTAGACCATAATACGTCATAACCCGCTTTTAGAATATCTTCGATTAGCACTTGGGTCATTTGTTCTTTTTGAACTTTGTCTTTTGGTAAAAATAACATTGCGACAGCATAATCACCATTTTGAGGTAAAGTTATCCCCGCTTCGCTAGCTTTTTTACGAAAAAAGCGATCTGGTAACGCCATTAAAATACCCGCACCATCGCCAGTATCTGGTTGGGCGCCCGTCCCGCCTCGGTGGTTCATTCGTTCTAACATTGTTAAGGCGTGTTCAACTAATTGGTGAGAGGCTTGGCCATCTTTTTGCGCGATAAAGCCCATTCCACACGCATCTTTTTCAAACTTGGGATCATACATCAAGTTTTTCTCTGCAATTTTTTCCACGCAGGCACCTACTTTTTTTATTTTCTGAAAATTCTAATTTCAAATAGTTTACATTGTTTTTCACAAGACTGCAATTACTTTCAAAACTTTTCCCAGTATTTTTTTAGAAACGTTCGTAAAATATAATAACAGCTCGAAATTTACAGACGAAATAAGGACTTGAAATGCCGACACATTTCAGGTCCTTATTTACTATAACGAGTAACACTATTTTATTTTTTTCTTTTATTCAATTCCCTGTTCTACAGCTTCAGGAAAGCTTTCTTGGACAATTTCAGTACAATGGTGGCACAATGATGGTAATTTAGGATTGCTACCAATTTCTTTACGGACTTGGCGACAACGATCACATACATGACCATCGGCTTTTTCTACTAAAATCGCCACATCATCAAATTTCATCGCATTACTTGGAACCGCAGTCCCGACTTTTTCAACTGTAAAGTAGTCTGATGCTACAATTAACAGTTGGGCCAAATCACTATCAATTGCTGTTAGTAAGTCTGCTACTTGTTCATTAGGGTAAATCGTCACTTTGGCTTCCAATGGTTTCCCAATTAATTTTTCGTTACGGGCTTCTTCTAACGCTTTTAAGACGTTATCTCTGAAATCTAAAAAGGCACTCCACATATCCAGTAACTCATCTTGATTCGCAAATTCTTCATAACTAGGCATTTCAGCTAATTGCACATAGTCGTCGTCTTCTTGCAAGTAAGACCAGATTTCTTCTGCTGTATGAGGTAGAATTGGTGTCAAAAGTTTTGTCAAAGCAACAGCTGCTTGATAGAAAACAGTTTGCATGGAACGTCTTGCATGATCATTTTCAGCTTCGATATAAACGACATCTTTGGCAAAATCTAAATAGAAAGAAGATAAATCAACTGTTAAAAAGTTCATTACAGTCCGATAAATGTGTAAGAAATTATATTTTTCATAACCATCTTCTAAAATTGTTTTGATAACTTGATTTAAACGAACTGTCATATATTTATCAACTGAACGTAATTCAGAATATGGTACTGCATCTGTTTTCGGATTAAAGTCATTCGTATTAGCAAGTAAAAAGCGCATAGTGTTCCGGATTTTACGATAAACTTCTGAAACTTGATTCAAAATATCCATCGAAACGCGCACGTCTGCTTCATAATCGACACTTGCCACCCAAAGACGTAAGATATCAGCGCCCATTTGATTAATAACTTTTTCCGGCGCAATGGTGTTTCCTAGTGATTTACTCATCTTACGACCTTCACCATCTAAGGTAAAGCCTTGTGATAATACAGCTTTATAAGGTGCAACTCCATTAATCGCAACACTGGTTGTAATGCTTGAATTAAACCAACCACGGTATTGATCTGAACCTTCTAAATACATATCGGCTGGAAAACTTAATTCTGGTCGTTGTCGTAAAACAGCTTCATGCGAAGAACCTGAATCAAACCAAACATCCATAATATCGTTTTCTTTAGTAAATTCACCATTAGGAGAACCTGGATGTGTGAATCCAGCAGGTAATAAGTCTTTAGCTTCTTTTTCAAACCAAATATTTGAACCGTGAGCGGCAAATAATTCTGCGACATGTTCAATTGTTTCAGGGGTAATGATTGCTTCACCATTTTCCGCATAAAAAATTGGCAACGGTACACCCCATGCCCGTTGGCGAGAAATTACCCAATCTCCCCGATCACGAATCATGTTATAAAGACGGGTTTTACCCCATGGAATAATCCAATCAACTTTTTCAATTTCAGCTAAAATATCTGCTCTAAATTTATCAATAGAGGCAAACCATTGTGGTGTTGCACGGTAAATAACTGGTTTTTTCGTCCGCCAATCATGGGGATAGCTATGGGTGAAGAAATCAAGTTTTAATAAAGCGCCTTTTTCTTCCAATAATTTTGTTACTTCTGGATTGGCTTTATCATAAAACATCCCTTCAAAACCTGGTGCTTCTGCAGTAAAGACACCGCGATTATCAATTGGTGATAAAACGTCTAAACCATATTTTTTACCGACGATATAGTCATCTTCACCATGACCTGGTGCAGTGTGAACTAACCCAGTTCCGGCATCTAATGTTACGTGATCCCCACACATTACTAAAGAAGTGCGATCATAAAATGGATGTTGCGCTGTCATGTATTCCATTTTGGTACCAGGAAATTCTTGTAAGATAGTGACATCTTGCCAGCCAATTTCATTTTTGACTGTTTCTAGTAGATCTTTTGCCACCACATATTTTTTTCCATCTGCTTCAATTTGGACATACGTATAAGTAGGGTTAACCGAGATACCTAAGTTTGCCGGTAATGTCCAAGGTGTTGTCGTCCAAATAATCAAAGAAGTATCTGTATCTAGTAGACCTTTACCATCGACAACTTTAAATGCTACAAAAATAGATGGTGATTTCACATCTTTATATTCAATTTCTGCTTCTGCTAAAGAAGATTCACTGGATGGTGACCAATAAATTGGTTTTAGACCTTTATAAATATAGCCTTTTTCTGCCATCTTCCCAAAAACGCGAATTTCAGCAGCTTCATAAGTTGGATCTAGCGTAACATAAGGATTTTCCCAATCTCCGGCTACTCCAAGTCGTTTAAAGTCGTTACGTTGTTTATCAACTTGTGACATCGCATATTCCCGACATTTTTCGCGGTACTCAGCCATGGTCATCTCTTTGCGTTTAATTCCTTTGTTTGCTAATACTTGCTCAATTGGTAAACCATGAGTATCCCAACCCGGAACGTAAGGCGCCCGAAAACCAGACATTGATTTATAGCGCACAATAATATCTTTACTAATTTTATTTAAAGCGTGACCAATATGAATATTGCCGTTGGCGTAAGGCGGTCCATCGTGTAAAACAAAAGAAGGTTTGCCTTCGTTTAACTTTTGGCGTTGTCCGTATAAATCCGCTTCTTCCCAATCTTTTTGCCATTCTTTTTCCCGATTCGGCAAATTTCCCCGCATGGGAAAACCGGTTTTGCCTAGATGCAATGTCTCTTTCATCTTCATCAATATCCGCTCCTATTCTATCTACTCACTATTTTTTTCAAAATAAAAAACGTTCATCCCAACCAAGGGACGAACGTTGTCGTGGTACCACCCAAATTTGTACAAAATGTACTTCTTTGTGATTGTTAACGAAATCATACGTTAATGTCTACTTACTTCAACATTAAAACCAATAGAGGATCTTTTTTTTAGCAGGGTTCATCGGTCTTTCACTATCACCGACTCGCTGAAAGAAAGTACTAAAAACTTTTCTGTTCTATTTTTGGTCTTTTTCTTCAATTTTATTTAGTAATTCCTTGGCATCATCTAATGTGTTAACCGCAGGAATTTCTTGACTTGGTGTGATAATTTTTTCACTGGCCTCAACAATATCCATTTGATTTTCAGTCATATCACTGTTTGAGTTTACTTCATCTGGATTTTCTTTGTCAAGCTCTTTTTCCATTAGTTCTTGGAATGCTTCATGTCCATCTTGCACATAACTTGCAAATGGTTTTAAAATTTCATCCCATTCTGGACTTTTCACTTGTTCTAATTGAGATTGTAACATTAACGTCAAGTTTTGGTGGAACACTCGCGTTTTTGTTTTCAAATCGTTGGTTTCAGTCGCCAATTGGCGTGCGCTTTCACTAGCGTCATTTAAAATTTCTTTGGCTTTTTGTTCAGCAGCAGTCGTCAATTCGTGGGCATGTTTTTCAGCACTTGAGACTAACTCATCTGCTCGATTTTGGGCGGAAGTTACGATTACTTCAGATTCTTTACTTGCACTTGTTTTCACTTTATCAGCGGTATCTTGAGCTACGATAATAGATTGATTCAAAGCGTCTTTTAACTCATTGAAATATTCAAGTTTTTCTTCTGCATGTTTTAATGCTTTTTCCATTTCACGATTCTTTTGTAATAACTCTTCATAATCACGACCTACTAAATCTAAAAAGTCGTCAACTTCGTCTTGATTATATCCGCGCATTTTTACCGCGAAAGTTTTATTGTTAATGTCTAATGGAGTCAATGCCATTTTCTTACCACCTCTACTTATTTTCTTAAAACACCTAAAGTTAAGCGTATTTTATCTTTTTTCGTTTTTCCTTCAATTTCTTGTAACTGAATACGGCCAAAACCGCGAACAGAAATAATATCTAATAAATCTAAAATAAAATCTGGACGTAATGTTTCGGTCCAATTCACTTTAATTTTGCCACTTTCCACTAATTGTTTAGCTCGTTGGCGTGAGATATTAAAAACCGTTGCAATAACTGTATCTAAGCGCAGAGAAGAGACGGTCGTTTTTTCTTCTTCCCAGCTATCTTTTGGGGTTAATATATTAGTATAATGCTGCTCTTCTAATCTAGCTGTTACATTGCCGACTTTGCCGATTTGTAAAGCTACAAAACTCGCGACTTCTTTGGCAATAAAGATTTGCCACGCAGAGCCATCACTAATAATATCTCCAAAATACTCGCGCTTAATTCCCGTCCCAATTAACGTCCCCAATAACTTACCATGACTTAAATTTGCAAATTTTTTGGGATAATGAACTTCATAAATGGCAATATCAAACTCATCTAAAGTTGGTTCATAATAATCGGGATAAATTAATAAGCGCCGTCTTTCAGCTTGCTCATAACCACCGTAAAACATGAATTTTAAATCGGTTTCTTGCCGAATCAAAGTTTCCGCAATATACGCTTGACGTGGATCTAAAAAATCAGTTAGATACGGTGCATATTGCATTTGGACTTGTTCAATCCAGTCAGTCACAGCGTCAATAAAAGGGCGTTCATCAGCCCGAAAATGTTGATAGACATTTACGTTCATAGATTCCCACCCCTTTTCTTAATACATAATATTGACTAAAATCGTTGTTAGACCTTGACTCGCTAAATTCAAGACAATAATTGCGACTGCAATTGTTAAATCAATTGGGCCAATCGTTAAATTAAGTCGATCAAATAAACTCAAATATGGTTCACAAATTTTTCTTAAAAACCGACCAATAGCTGACTGATACCCACCAGGAAACCAAGATAATAAAGCATAAATCATTAGTAAAACCGAATAAAAATAAACGGCATCGTTAAGCAAACCTAATAACCTAAAAATGGCAATTGCCTCCTTAATTTAAATCATATAAATCTGTTTCTGTGGGCAAAGAATCTTGACCATCAATTTCAACATCACAAGGCGTACATAAGAAAATTTCATCACCGACGCGTTTTATATCCCCATCTTGGGCATAAACCGTGCCAGTCAAAAAATCAACGATTCGTCGCGCTTGATCTTCTTCTACCGATTGAAAATTAACTAATACCGCCTCACCATTTAAAACATGCTGTGCGATTTTTTTTACTTCTTGATAATTGCGAGGTTCCAAAATAGTAATTTTGCTAGCGTTTCCCTTTGAATGACTAGTACCATGTTGCCGTTTAGTATTTGTTGGTGTCTTCATATTTTGACGCAATGAAACAACTTTTTTATCTGTCTTTGGTACCTGATTCACAGGAACACTTTCCTCAATAGGATTTGACTGTTCTACTGGCATTTCATCAACAACCGCTTCATAACCATCGACCCCAGGGGCCACTTCATATTCATCATAGTTATCTTCTGATAAACCGAAAAAATCTGCCGCTTTGCTAAAAATCGACATGATAACTCCTCCTTTTAGACATCTTTGACTAAAGCAGTACCGACACGAATAAATGTTGCCCCTTCATAAATAGCTGCTTGAAAGTCATTGCTCATTCCCATACTTAATTCATGACAAGGAGCATAGGCTAAATTAGCCGCTTCAATCTCTTGTTGCAGTTGTCTTAACCTGCCGAAGATATCCCGTTGTACTGATACTGTAGCGCCAAATGGTGCCATTGTCATCAGTCCTACGACCTGTATTTTATCATAAGCTGCAAGGGCTAACATAAAATCTAAAAGTTCTGCTGGTGCAACACCATGTTTTGATGCTTCACCTGAAACATTGACTTCTACGAAACACTTAATAACATGTTCAGCTCTTTTTTGGATTTCTGCTGCCAAGCTTAAACTATCTAAAGCGTGGAAATAGTCTATTTCATTTATAACTAATTTTACCTTTCTCCGCTGTAAATTGCCAATAAAATGCCAACAAATCGTATCAATATCAGCCAATTCTTGTTTTTTCTCTAAGAAAACATCGGTACGGTTTTCTGCTAAATCTAAAACGTTCAGATCTGTCAACTGGCGCATTACTTGACTAGAGACCGTTTTTGTCACGGCAACCAACCGGACACTTTTTTCGTCACGACCAACAAGAGCACATGACTCCTGTATCTCTTGTCGGACCTCCCGCAAGTTCTCAGCAATCATGTGCTCTTACCTCCAAAGCTTTAATTAACGTTTACGACGGAAAAATGGTGGTGTACTTAATTCATCATCATCACCAGATTTTACATCGTCACGATTAAATGTATCGAATTCTTTCTTTTCGATATTTTCAAATTGTGTATCATCAACTTTAGGACGCACTGTTTGTTCCTTGCGAATATCCCAGTCACCAAAAGCATTGTCATCTTCTGGTTGTGTTGGTTTTGCTTGTTCCATATCTAAAACCGGTTTTTGTGGGATGCTGTGGATTTGATTTTGTCTTGAAGTACGACCTTTATTTTCCTTTTTTGTCGGATCAATTCCGGTTGCAATTACTGTTACGCGGATTTCATCTCCTAGTTCTTCATTGATTGAAGTACCTAAGATGATGTTGACATCCCCTGTGGCAGCATTTGCTACAATATCAGAAGCATCTTGTGCTTCAAACAAGGTCATATCTAAACCACCAGTAATATTTAATAAGACTTGTTCTGCTCCATCGATTGAAGTTTCAAGTAACGGAGAAGAAATAGCTTTCTTCGTCGCTTCAATGACACGATCTTCACCAGAAGCAACACCGATACCCATTAAAGCAGTACCTTGATTTTCCATTACTGTTTTCACATCAGCGAAGTCCAAGTTCACGTAACCTGGTGCAGTAATTAAATCAGAAATACCTTGTACCCCTTGACGTAAAACGTTATCTGCTTCACGGAATGCTTCAAGCATTGGTGTCTTTTTATCAACAACTTCTAATAGACGGTTGTTTGAAATAATAAGTAAAGTATCTACGTTTTCTTTTAATTGTGCGATCCCTTCTGCGGCAAAGCGGCCACGTTTTGGACCTTCAAAAGTAAATGGACGTGTTACGACACCAACTGTCAAAGCGCCAAGTTCTTTTGCAATTTTAGCGACGATTGGAGCAGCACCAGTACCAGTACCACCACCCATACCAGCGGTAATAAAGATCATGTCTGCGCCATCTAATGCTTCGCGAATAGCTTCTTCACTTTCTTCTGCAGCCTTTTGACCAACTTCTGGTTGTGAGCCTGCACCAAGACCCCGGGTATATTTAGGCCCTAATTGAATAACAGTTTCAGCTTTTGAATTTTTTAAGGCTTGAACATCGGTATTAGCTGCGATGAACTCTACACCTTTAACGTTTTCTTCGATCATACGGTTAACTGCGTTGCCACCGCCACCGCCGACACCGATAACTTTAATGACTGCGCCGTCGTTTACGGTATTGTCAATTGAAAATTCCATAATGTTTATTCCTCCTGCTTGGGTTTAGTCGAAAATATTCGAAAAGAAATCTTTTACTTTGTCTTTAACGCTTTCGCCAGTTGATTCGTCAGCTTCTTCATACGTTTCTTCTGGGCTATCATATTCATCATAAGCTGGTTCTTGTGTAACAGGAACCGGCGCTTCTTGACTTGTAGCAGGTTGTGTACGTTCACCCGTTACAGCTGTTTTTGCCAATTGATAAACTTCACTTAAATTTGCAGAATAATCTACAATTGAGATGACATTGGTAAAGACTGGGTTACGTAAGCCCATATGATTTGGTACGTAAAGTTTAACGTTTGTGCCAAAAATTTCTTGAGCTAAGTCGACAACGCCAGGTAAACTTGCGGCACCACCAGTTAAGACAACCCCACCTGGTAAACTTAACGCATCAATTTCATCTAAAACTTCTTTTGATTTAGTGAAAATTTGTTCCATCCGAGCTTCAATGATTTCAGCTAAATAGCGTTCATCAATTTTGACTGGTTCAGATTTACCAATTACATCTACTGGAAATTCTTCACTAGCAGATGTGCGTTCTGGGTAAGCATCACCATAATTAATTTTCAAAGCTTCAGCATTGTTAAAAGATGTATTTAAAACAGTTGAAATATCTTTTGTCACGTATTCGCCACCTTCTTGGTTAACGTGAGTAAATTTCAATTGTTTATCATGCATAACTGAGGTCGTCGTTTGGCCACCGCCAATATCAATAACCGTTGTTCCAAAATCTTTTTCACCATCAGATAAAATAGATTCTGTTAAAGCAAGAGGCGTAATCACCATTTCATTTAAGTGAAGGCCTGCTTTTTCCACACATTTGCGAATGTTGTGTAAAATAGTTTTAGGTCCAGTGAAAACAACACCAAACATTTCTAACCGTACACCAATCATTCCCCGTGGGTCTTTAATACCTTCAAAGCCATCCACTGTAAATTCTTGTGGCAAAATCGTAATGATTTGTCTTTCAGGAGGAACTGAACGTACTAAAGCAGCTGAAGCGACATTGCGTACATCTTCATCTGTAATTTCTTTTGATTCGCTGTTAACAGCAATCATTCCTTGACAGTTTTCCACTTCTAATAAATTGGCTGGAACACCAACGCTTACACTACGAATTTGGATACCTGCTTTTTCTTCTGCTTGCTTGACGGCTCGTTGAATTGCTTGAACCGATTTTTCAATATCGACAATAATCCCTCTGTTAATACCTTCAGATTTGGCGTTGCCTACACCAATGATATTCATTTGGTTTTCGACATACTCTGCAACGACAACTTTCACTGAAGTCGTTCCAATGTCAAGGCCGACATACATTCCCGTTTTTGCCATGAATGGGATTCCCTCCTACTAAATTTCCATATAGATCGAACAGTAAAGGTCCGTTTTTATCTATCAGTTTAATATTTTGTTCACTGCTAACAATAATACCACAAAAATCAACTTTTTAGAAATACGTTATGAAAAATATTTGAAATTTTTATTGCTCTATTTGGGTGTTATTATTGGTTTCACTTTGAGTTTCATTTTCTGCTGTATTTTCATTGGTTTCATTTTGATTGTTTTCGCTTTGCGCTGAATTGGAAGAATTCGTTGTTTCTTTTGTTTTTTCATCCTCCTTAGGGTACGGATAGGTGAAAATTCCCACTTCCATATCAACAACGCCTTTACCTTTTAACTCCTTAGCAACTTGAGGATAGTACTTTAGTTGCTCGGCTAGATTTGAGATATTAATAATAACGGTATTGCCATCATTCATCAATAAATTTAATAACTCAGCGTTGGCATTTGTTGGCGTGTATTTAATTTGCGAAATACTACTGCGTAATGCTTGTGAAAGTTTTTGGTACTGTTTTAAAACAGCCAAAATACGCTTTTGCGATTTAAAGTCTTCTAGTATGGGCAGGTTTTCTGCTGGTTTTTTTACCGTTTCAGCCAAAACCTTGCCATTTTCAATCACCGGAGCATAGCTGTCACCTTTTTCTAAAATAGCGACTTCTTGATATTCTGTTACAGTTAATTTGAATTCATTAAAATGTTCAATCGCAACCGAAACACTTTTTACTCGTGGCAAAGCTTTCTTTATTTTTGCTTCATTTTCTTTTCGATGCCAATATTGAGACCAAAGGCCCTCGTCAAGATTAAATCCAGCAGCTTGTGTTACAGCTGTTTTTGTTACAGTATCATTTTTTACCACATGAACCGCAGCCAGTTTACTTAAAGGAGAAACGTAGTACAAAGTAAATAACAACGGTATTAAAAAAAGTAAAATTATAATCGTCAAACGGCGGTAAAGCACCGAATTTCGTTCATATTTCAATTTTGGCAACCGATCGGCAAAAGAACCATTTGGGTTTAAAGAACCCCCTTCAATCGGTAAATCACTGGCATTTTCCGGTAATTGTGGTTCTTCTTTTTGCTCCTGTCCAGCAATAACTGTCGGAGACCACGTCGCATCTTGACCATTTTTTTTTCGATACTCCAAGTTGGCTTTTTGCCACGGCGTCAAATTGACAGCATGGACGTCTGACTTTTCACCACTTTTATTGGGCTGGTCTTTCTTACTGATATGCGTCACCACCTTTATCTTACGCAGTAATTTCCTGCACTAATTGGAATAGTCGTTGACTTGCATCTGGTATACCTTCTGATTTAGAAGCAGTTGCCATTTGCTGCCGTTTTACTTGATTTTGCATAATCTCATCAATAGCTGCAACTAATGACTCAGCAGTCAATGCGTCATCTTTAATCATGAATGCAGCGCCAGCGTCGACTAAACTTTGAGCATTTTTGGTTTGATGATCTGCGGTCACGTAAGGGCTAGGAATTAAAACTGCTGGTAAGCCTAATGCAGTAAACTCCGCAATAGATGTCGCACCAGCTCGTCCCACCAATAAGTCACAGCAAACCATCACTGCCGCCATCTTATCAATATAGGGGGCAACACTAACATTTGTCAACTGGCTTAAGTCAATCTTTGCTTCATTTTTAATTTCATTAAAGTATCTTTCCCCAGAAGCATACAAGACCTGATAGTCACGGGTAGCAAAAATTGGCAAAGCTTTAGTTACGGCTTGATTGATCTTTAAAGCACCTTGACTACCACCAAAGATTAAGGCAGTTGGTTTGTCTTCTTTTAAACCAAAAGTTGTCAAAATATCAGATTTTTTAGTATCACTTACTTCACTAGCACGAGGATTCCCTACCAATACAGTTTTTTCAGCTGGGAAAAACTGGGCCGCATCTTTAAAACAAATCCCAATCTTAGTGGCATAACGACTTAAAAACTTGTTGGTCATTCCTGGAATACTATTTTGTTCGTGAACAATTGTCGGAATTTTCATTTTAGCGGCTGCATAAACCACCGCTCCAGAAACGTAACCACCTGTTCCGATGACGACATCTGGTTGAAAAGATTTTAAAATTTGTTTTGCTTCTTTAATGCTTTTGAAAAAAAGCTGCAAGGTCTTGACATTGTCAAATGACAGTTTGCGTTTAAACCCTTGAATTTCTAAAGTTTTAAAGGGAATATCGGTTTGAGGTAGAATTTTATTTTCTAACCCTCTTTTTCCCCCCACATACATAAATTCAGCTGTCGGTTCTTGTTCTTTAACGTATTTTACAAAGGCTAAGGCAGGATAGATATGACCACCTGTTCCCCCACCAGTTACTAATACTTTCACGTAATTCGCTCATTTCTATTATTTTTTCAAGTCATTTACGGCTGCAATAAAACGGTCGCCTCTAATTTCAAAATTTTTATATTGATCCCAACTAGCATTGGCAGGAGATAATAAAATCGTATCACCAGGCTCACTTAGGGCGTAAGCTTTTGCTACAGCTGTTTCAGCATTTTCACTAAATTCAATAGTTGGAATATGGGCATCTCGTGCTGCCTGTGCTAGCTTATCTTTTGTCTCACCAAAAACAATTATTGCTTTTAATCCAATTAATGATGGGATTAAATCATCAAAACTATTACCGCGATCTAAACCACCGGCTAATAAAATTAATTTTTCATGGTCAAAACCACTCAATGCCATCTCTGTCGCTAAAATATTTGTGGCTTTCGAATCATTGAAAAAACGCCGTTCGTTAATTGTTCCTACAAATTGAGTCCGATGTGGCACCCCACTAAAACTTTGTAACGATTCTTTAATGTCTTCATTTGAAATATTACGTAATTTCGCTACAGCAATTGCTGCTAACGCATTTTCAACATTATGATTGCCAGGTACTCCTAATGTATCAGCTGCCATAATAAATTCATCATGAAAGTACAATTTACCTTCTTTTTGATAAGCTCCCGGTACTATCTGGGTACTAGAAAAAGGAACAAGCTGAGCTTTTGTCGTTTTAGCTAAATCTTGGATAACCTTTTGGTCCCAGTTTAAAACTAAATAATCAGTTGCAGTCATATTCTCTTGGATATGCCATTTAGCTTTTTCATATTCTGCTTGGGAACCATGGTAATCTAAATGAGCAGAAAAAATATTGGTGATAACCGCAATTTCTGGATGAAAGGTTTTAATGCCCATTAATTGAAAACTAGATAATTCTGTTACCATGACATCATCTTTTTTTGCATCTTGGGCTACTGTACTAGCCGGATAACCAATATTACCAGCTAACAGTGCTTTACCTTTTTTCATCCCCGCATTTAGAATTTCACCAATCATTGTCGTTGTAGTCGTTTTTCCATTTGTACCCGTAATTCCAATGAGTGGGCATTCTGCAATTTGATAGGCTAATTCAACTTCAGTAATAATTGGCAAACCTTTTTCCACTGCTTTTTTCACTAGCGGTTGACTATAGGGAATACCAGGATTTTTAACCATTAAGGCAAAATCTTCATCTAGTAATTCAATGGGATGACTACCAGTTACAACTTTAACCCCTAACGCCAAAAGATCTTGCGCTTCTGGATTTTCTTCAAAAGGTTTGCCGTCATTAACGGTAACAAGTGCGCCCAAATCATGTAACAATTTGGCCGCACTGAATCCACTTTTTGCTAATCCTAACACAAGAACTTTTTTATTTTGATATTCATTAATTTGTTTCATTTTTTCCATCTCCTACCAAATGATCAAAAGCGTAAGTACCGAACAAACAAAAGCGATCCCCCAAAAAACCAGATCGATTTTCCATTCAGTCCAACCGCTCATCTCAAAATGATGATGGATGGGTGACATTTTAAATAGACGTTTGCCGGTTAATTTGAAGGAGGCCACCTGCAACATCACACTGGCAGTTTCAACGACGTAAATAAGACCGATTAATAACAACGTCCATTCTTGATGTAACAAAATAGAAATCGCCGCCAGTAAGCCGCCAAGTGCAAGAGACCCTACATCCCCCATAAAAATCTTAGCTGGTTTGTGGTTGTAAGGGAAAAAGCCCAATAGTCCGCCGATTACACTTAAACAAATGATCAAGACATCAAATTGGTTTTGCTTAAAAGCTATGATACCATAAGTTGCAAAGGAAATAACCCCCAAGCCAGAAACCAAGCCATCAATTCCATCGGTCAAATTAACTGCATTGGAAAAGCCCACTAGCCAAAAAATGACAAAAAGTCCATAGAGAATGCCTAAGTTTACTTCAATTCCAAATATATTTAAAAGATTGCTATTACCTTCTTTTAAAAAGACAAAATAAAAAATAACAGCACCGATGATTTGACCAATTAATTTCTGCAAAGAATTTAAACCCATATTGCGCTTTTTAAAAATTTTAATAAAATCATCTAGGAACCCTAATAAACCATATAAAAACAAAACGAACAATAAGATAAATAAAGAAGCTGTCAATTGATTTAACCAAGCACCCACCCATAGACCTGTTAAAACAGAAGCAATTAAAAAGACAACACCACCCATTGTAGGGGTCCCAGCTTTAACATTGTGCCATTTAGGTCCTTCATCTCTAATTTCTTGTCCGAATTGTTTGACGCGAAAATAGCCGATGAAAAGAGGCATGACTGCATAAGTCATCGCAAAGCTACTCACAATTGGTAAAATCATCTTTGTCCATTCCATTTTTAAAATCTCCTAGTTCTTTTTGATGTAATCATTTTTTTATAAAAATGAAGTTTATTTTCTCTACGCATATCATTCCTCTTTGGCAAAATACGCCAAGAGGAGTGATAGCATTTCTATTTGATAAATTTCAGATTATTGTGACATGGTAAATTCAATTTCCTGCCCGTCAATACGCTCATAAGGAGCTAAACTTTGCCCTGAACAGTAACCGTCACCTTTGAATGTAACTTTAACACCTAGTAAATCTCCCAGTTTCACCAAATCAGCTTTCGACCAATTGGTCACATCTGGCATATAGTACTCGGAGCCAGTGGTAAGTAAAATCAATTTTTCACCAGCTAATACTTTAGTGCCGTGAGGTGTTCCTTGCTCTTTAATTTTACTGCCAGTTCCAATTACAATTGGTACTAAACCATTTTTACTTGCGTCAGCTGCGGCACTGTCTTTACCTAAATTACGATAATCCGCAACTTCAATTTTTTCAGTATTTTCACTAGCAGAAGCGGGTTGATCATCTTTAAATTCCATTGCCCGTTTTAACAAAGCATTGCCGATGTCACCTAAAGCTTTTTGTTCCCAATGCTCTGGCATTTTCATTGTCATATACAAGACATATTCTGGATCTTCGGCTGGAATCATTTCAACTATGGAATACAGATATGCAGTATCGCCTTGGTAGTAGCCACCATTTTTTTCATCTGCAATTTGGGCCGTCCCTGTTTTAGCAGCGATTTTATACCCTGGAACATTATAAACACCATAAGCACTACCATAATCTTTACTTTCAATGACATCGCGCATATATTCCCGTACTTTAGTGGCTGTCTGTGCACTAATAGGATTGCCAACAACTTCTGGCTCTGTTACGCGTTCAGTTCCAGTTTGACTGTTTACAACTTTACTAATGTAATGTGGTTCTAACATTTTACCATTATTTGCTATCGCAGAAAACGCCCGCATCATTTGGAAATTAGTCACACCAATCCCTTGACCAAATGAACTCATCGCCTTATCAACAATGTTATTAGTAGGTAAGATACCACTGTTTTCACCAGGCAAGCCGGAATACGTACTTTGACCAAAACCAAATTTTTTCAAATAATTTTGCCACGTATCGCCCATTTTTTGTTCTAGCTTAACCATTCCAACATTACTAGACCAAGATAGCGCTTGGCGCATGGTTAATGTTCGTCTTTGTTCTTGATAATCCCAGTCGTTAATCGTTGCATCAGCGACTTTAATTTCACCAGACGTAAAGGTTTCATTTTCATTAAAAACACCATCTTCAATTGCAGCAGCAGTTGTCATGACTTTCATTGTGGAACCAGGTTCATAGCGATCTTCTACTAATAAATTCATCCAATTAAAGTCTTTATTAGAAAATTCCTTTTTCGTTTCAGGATTAAACGTCGGTCGTTGACTCATGGCTAAAATTTCGCCCGTTTTTGCCTCCATTAATACTGCAGTAGCATCTTCTGGTTTATATTTTTTCACTGCTGTATCCATTAATGATTCTAAATACGTTTGTAGGCCGCTATCTAAAGTCGTATAAATATCTTGACCGTCTTTAGCGGCTTTTTTTTGTGCGACTGTACCAGGTAATGGATTTTGATAATTGTCTTTTTGATAGACAATTTCACCATCAGTCCCGCTTAAAATATCATTATATGCAGCTTCTAGGCCCATCTTCCCGACTAACCCTTTATCTACACCTTTGTCATCCACTTCTGGTTCAGCATAGCCAATAAAATGCGATGCAAATACGCCATTCGGATAAATACGATTAGGATGTTCATCAAAGTCTAACCCTGATAAACCTGCCTTTTCCATCGCTTGTTCGATTTTTTTCTTTTTTTCTAAAGTAATATTCTTACCCTTGCCAGAAAATTCAACTTGATACAATTCATTTTTTGCCCCCTCTTTTAAACGGGACACGACTTCTTTTTCATCTAAGCCTAAAATATCATGTAAAATGGTGGCAACTTTTTCATAATCCTTACTTTGAACGTAGAGTTTTTTATTTCCTGTTTTATAATTTTTAGACAAAATAGCCTTTAAGGAATAAGATGTCGCATCTTCAGCAATTGCTACACCATTGCGATCATAAATAGTTCCTCTTTTAGCTTTTACTACTTTACTACCTTCATATAAGGCAGCAGTCTTCTTTTCCAAAGAAGTTCCCGCTACGTTTCCAACTACCACCAGATAACCTAAACGGGTGGCAAACAAAAAGAACAACCCAATACTCGTAGCAAAGAGAATAATCCCTACTTTTTTGCGGTTGTTCGTTGGATTTTGATTTTTCTTGCGGAAATACTTTCTAATTCGTTTAAAACGCATTTACTTCACTTTCCTTAAATTATCATCGTTAATTTTAAGTCCTTTTTTCTCCGCAATTTTTTTAATTCGTTCCGTTTTTGAAAGCTCGCTTTTTTCTTGTTCTAAACGGGTTTTTTCTTCGGCTTGTTGGGTCGTTTGTGCTTCAATTTGAGAAACTTCCCGTTCTAGCTGACTAATATCTGTTCGGACATAAACGGTTAATACTGCCAAGCCAATGATAGCAGCCAACAGAAAAATCCCAATGATTTTTTCCAAGCCACTAATCCGTTTTAATTTTCGAGCTGGCGATGCTGGAATGCGAATAATTTCAGGACGTGGTGGCGTCGATGGTTTCGCTGACGGATTAGGTTGTTCCACTTGAGGTGCTGCTTGATTCATATCATAGTGATATTCACGTTTCGCTTCTGCCATTTCGACGCTCCTTTTTATTCTTTGATTCTTTCAGCAATTCTCAATTTTGCACTGCGGGAGCGATTATTTTCATCTAGCTCATCTTGACTGGCAACAATTGGTTTGCGATTAATTAATTTTAATTCTGGTTGATATTCCACTGGTACCATTGGTAAGCCTGGTGGTAAATCTTTCGGACTACTATACTCTTTAAAAATATTTTTAACCAAACGATCTTCTAATGAATGAAAGGTAATCACGCTGACTCTGCCTGTAACATTTAAAAGTGCAATCGCTTGTTCTAAAGACTCCTCAATTGCCCCTAATTCGTCATTAACGGCAATGCGGATTGCTTGGAAAATTCGTTTAGCAGGATGCCCACCTTTACGTCTAGCAGGAGCAGGAATTGCTTCTTTAATCAACTCTACTAGTTCTCCAGTCGTTTCGATTGGTGCCTTTTCTCTAGCCCGTTCAATTTGTCTTGCGACTTGCTTAGAAAATTTCTCCTCACCATAGCGATAAAAAATTTTCACCATTTCATGATAATCATACGTATTGACTAAATCATAAGCCGAAAATGGAGCTGATTGATCCATCCGCATATCTAGTGGGGCATCTTGATGGTAACTAAAACCGCGACTAGCTTCATCTAGTTGTGGCGATGAGACACCTAAGTCGTATAAGACGCCATCGACTTTTTCAATCCCATGTTCTTTTAAAGCAGCTGCTAGATTGCGAAAATTACTTTTAATAAAAGTAACTTTTCCAGCTGCTACAGCGTCTTTTAAAAAGACTTTAGCATGATCAATTGCTTTTTGATCTTGATCAAAAGCATAGAGATGCCCGTTATCATTTAATTGTGACAATAAATATTGGCTATGACCTGCACCACCTAAGGTACAATCAACATAAATACCGTCAGGTTTAATATTTAGTCCATCGACTGTTTCTTTAAGCATCACGGTGTAATGTTGAAATGAATCTGCCATTTAATTTCCTCTTTCTATAAGCCAAAATCAATCATTGTTTCGGCAATTTCATCAAAATTCTCTTCCGCTTCTTCTGAGAAAGCTTGCCATTTCGCTTCATCCCAAATTTCAATTCGGTTACTTACACCGGTAATAACACAATTTTTGGTTAGTCCGGCGTGTTTTCGTAAAGTTTGGGGAATATTAATCCGACCTTGTTTATCAATTTCACACTCAGTAGCTGCTGAGTAAAAAAAACGAACGAAAGTACGCGCATCTTTTTTAGCTAATGGCATTTCATTTAACTTTTCTTCTAATTTTTCCCATTCAGCATAAGGATAGCCAAACAGACAACCATCAAGTCCTCTGGTAACAATGAATTTTTCGCCGAGTTTTTCCCGCAATTTTGCTGGGACGATTAAACGACCTTTGGCATCGATTGAATGCTGAAACTCGCCCATAAACATCGACAAAGCCCCCCTGTCACCACTTGATATACACAGTCTACCACAATCCCCCACTTTCTACCACCAAATATGTATAGCGAAAAGCGAAGTTTTTTGACTTTTTTTCACCAAGGATAACAAAAGAATTAATAACAAATTCATTTCAGCTCAAAATCACAAAAAAGTTACAGAAAATACCATAAACTCAACACGACGATGAAAACATAAAATACCATCGTCAATAAGAAAACTAGTCGCCAAAACATTTTCAAGTAACGTCCATAAGCTAACTCGCCATAAAAATAAGCATGGAAAATCGCTAAACCAATTCCTAAAATTAATAATCCGATAATAAAATACGGCAATGCAGAAAAAGCAAAAGTAGCTTGAGACACTTGATTGATTCCTAAAAACAGCAAAGGAACCGCTAAATCTGGGGCTTTTATTTTAAAACGTTTCGTTAAAGCAAAAGTGGTCACAAGAAAGTTGCAGGCAACCAAAACAATTACCGGAAAAATGTACCAAAATGCTAATAACGGTGTAAACTTTTCCATTTTTCATTTCCTCTCCATACCGCTAGGGTAACTATACTTGATTTTCTTTACATCAGTGTTGCAGTTCTTTTAAAAATTCTTGCAGTCACCTAAGTTTTTCTTAAGTTTTTATTGCCTTTCAAAAGAAATCCCACCGTTTTTCTATTATAATGTTTCATAAAGGATGTGACTACATGATTACGCATTATTTTCTTGAAGATAATCAATTAACTCCAATAAAAGACGTTAAAGAGTCACTTTGGCTTCATGTCGAAAAACCGTCACCAAATGAAATAGACTTTCTTTCACAAAAATATGAACTACCAAAAGATTATTTAACAAGTGTCTTAGATGACGATGAAAATGCCCGCGCAGAAGGACTAAATCAAGAAAACTTTCGGATTCCCGTTTTGCTATTATTACAGTTTCCTTATGTTTCGACCAGTCCAAGTGGCTATTTACAATTTAATACTTATCCTTTGGCGTTAATTATTACCCCGGATAAAAAACTTATTACAGTTTGTAATTATCATATGCCGTTTTTTAAAGATATTTTGGAAAAGCCGTTACCTAAAAACGATATGAGTAGTAAATTGAATCTAGTGTTACAGATTCTTTGGCACTTGGCTTTGACTTACAACCACGATTTAGCCGATTTAAGACATCAAGTCGATAAATTAGAAGGTCAAATACAAGTTTCTACTGAAAATAAGCATTTATATCAATTGATGGATATTCAAAAAAGTCTTGTTTTATTTGAAGCAGCGACAAAAGCTAATTTTAAAACCTTAACTAAATTGGCCAACACGACTGAATTTCAAGATCACCATGCTTATCATAATCATTTACACGATATCTTGGTGGAAACAAAACAATCGATGACCTCTGCTAAAATTAATTTGCAATTGGTTAGCCAAATGAATGAAACCTTTTCTGCTATTGTGTCAAATAATTTGAACATTGTCATGAAGATATTGACTTCTTTAACAATTGTTTTAACTATTCCTACTATTATTGGGGGAATATATGGGATGAATGTTAAACTTCCCTTCGCAGAATCGGATAATGCTTTTTTACTGATTACAGGGTTAACCATAATTATTTGTTACGTGGCAATTAAATATTTAAAAAAGAGGAATCTTTTGTGAATTTTACAGCAATTAACTTGAAGTACATGAAAAATAAGAGTAAACTCCAAGAGAAGAATTTATGTAAGGGTGGCCTTTATGAACGAAAAAAAATCCAGCAGCACTTTTAGTAAAGTAACTAAAGTTGTAATTTGGACTATGTTGATTTTAACTGTCGGTTCTGTCTTTTTAACAGCTATTTTAAGTGTCATGTAAAATCTATACTATTAAAAATAGCCTGGAAAAAGCAATTGCTTTTTCCAGGCTATTTTTTAATTATTAATGTCCAGCCATTGCTAGTAATTCTTTGGCGTGTTCTAGTGTTAACTCTGTCACTTCAGAACCTGCTAACATCCGGGCTATTTCGTTAACCCGTTTATTTTGAGGAAGTTCTGAGACGATAGTTTGCGTCCGTCCGTCGTGAATTTCTTTTTTAATATAGTATTGGTAATCAGCAATTGCCGCTACTTGAGGTAAATGGGTAATACACAAAACTTGAGAATTTTCAGCAATTTTAGCAATTTTTTCAGCAATTGCTTGTGCCACTCTGCCACTTACACCAGTATCTACCTCATCAAAAACAATACTTGTAATTCCTTGATTTTGCGAAAATATCGTTTTTAATGCCAATAACATTCGGGATAACTCTCCGCCAGAAGCAACTTTAACTAGTGGTTTTAACGGTTCCCCTGGATTAGTAGTTAAGTAAAATTCCACTTCATCAAATCCAGCTTCTTGGAGTATTTTTTTTCCATTCAAAAAGCGTACTTCAAATTGACTGTGTTCCATATACAATTCCTTTAGCTCTGTGACGATTGCTTGGGAAAGTTTATGGGCAATTTTTTTTCGCTCTAGGTGGAGCTGTTCCGCTAAATTCCACGTTACTTCTTCTTGCTCTTTGACCTCTTTTTCTAAATGTTCCAACTGTCCTTCTGTATAAGCAGATTCCGTTAATTCTTTTGTGATCTCTTCATGATAGGCTAAAATTTCTGGAACTGTTTCGCCATATTTACGTTTTAATTGTCGAATTAACTCTAAGCGCTGGTTCACTTCTTCTAGACGCCCCTCATCAAAGGCTAAACTATCAAATTGGCGTGAAATATCGCCTGCTGCCTCTTGCAACAAATAAAAAGCTGATTGTAAATTTTCACTAATCGTTTCATACTCACTATCTAAATGTGCAATATCTTGCATGCTGGTTAAAGCTGCGCCTACACCATCTAGACTGTTGCCTTCATCATTGGTTAAAAGGGCATAACTCTGGGCTAAACTATCGACAATTTTTTGATAATTACCGAGTTTTTCCCGTTCCTCCACTAGCTCTTCTTCTTCATTTGGCAAAAGATTGGCACTAGCAATTTCATCTTGTTGAAAATGTAACATATCCATCCGTTGGACATATGATTGCTCATTGGCTTGAATTTTTCGCATTTGTTGCTTTAAATGCTGATAAGTTTCAAAAGCTTGGCGGTATTTTTCTAATAATCCTTGAAATTTTTTACCTCCAAATTGATCCAATAAATGCAAATGCCGCTCAGGTTGTAGTAGCTCTTGATGCTCATTTTGACCTTGAATATCAACTAAAAAAGCACCAATTCGTCGCAAATTAGCTAAAGTTAATGTCCGGCCGTTGACCCGACAAATATTTTTACCACTTTGGCTAATATCCCGCTGGACGATTAACAACTCGTCTTCTGTTTCAATCCCCAGCTCACTTAAAAGCTCATGAAACGCATTGTCATTTGGCAATTCGAATAAACCTTCTAAACTACATTTGGTTGCACCTTCACGAATATAGTCAGCCGAGCCACGACTCCCACATAAAAGCCCCATTGCATCAATAATAATTGACTTACCAGCCCCGGTTTCTCCGGTTAATGCCGTCATACCTTTATGAAATTGGAGACGCAAACTGGAAATAATGGCAAAATTCTTAATTCCTAATTCTACTAACATCTGCCTCAACTCCTGCTTTTATAAAAAGCGTAAAAATTCTTGTCGTAAGTCTTGCGCTGCTGTTTCTGTCCGCGTAATCATTAAAACGGTATCATCATCATTTAAAACAGAAAATAAGCTTTCTTGAAATCTTTTTTCAATTAAATTAGCAATCGCAGAAGCATTACCTGGCAATGTTTTTAACACCACAAACTTCTCCATTTGATCAACAGAAACAAAGGCATCTTTTAACATTTTTTCTAATTTTACCCCTACATCTTCTGCCGTTTCAGCCGGTAAGCTGTAACGATAACCGCCTTCTTGGGAGGGAACTTTAATCAATTTTAACTCTTTAATATCCCGAGAAATTGTCGCTTGGGTAACCACCACACCCCGACTTTTTAATAACTCGACAAAGTCTTCTTGTTTTTGAATATTTTTTTCTGTCAACAAGCGGGTAATCAAACGATGACGCTCTTTTTTTCTCATAGCTTGCTCCTTCACATAAAATAAAGCCGCAGTAATTGAAACTACCTCCAATTGACACGCCTTTTCCTCAAAAATTATTTTACTTTGAATTCTTATTAATAATAACGTATTTTTCCGTATAAATAAAGGCAACACAAAACTAAAATTTGACGGTTAAGTTGACCTAAGAAAAGAAAAAACCAAACAGTTGCTGTATTGAAGCAATTACTATCACGCATGCTAGTAAAAATTACTAGCATTTTCAATATAGCACCTGTTTGGTGATATTTTTTACAAAAGATTATTGCTTTAATTGTTCATGGGCTGCTGTTACAACAGCGGTAATATCAATTTCAGGGGCAATTAGAGGCATATTGCTTTTTTGTAAATGGGTAATAAATTCAATATTCCCCTCACCACCTTTAATTGGAGAATAATCGAGCCCTATTACAGAAAAACCATTTGCTAAAGCCATTGCTAATGTTTTTTCCAACACATTTTGATGAACTTTGGGATCTCTTACAATTCCATGTTTTCCTACTGCTTCTTTTCCTGCTTCAAATTGTGGTTTAATAAGTGCCATGACATCACCGTCTTCAACTAAAATCTTTGCCAATGGCGGCAAAATTAGACTTAAAGAGATAAATGAAACGTCAATCGTGGCAATTTGCGGTAGTCCTTCAGTGAAATCCGCTGGTTGGCTATAACGAAAATTCGTCCTTTCCATTACAATCACTCGCGGATCTTGGCGTAATTTCCAGGCTAATTGATTATAGCCCACATCTAAAGCATAACTTAGCTTTGCACCATTTTGTAAAGCTACGTCGGTGAACCCACCAGTTGAAGCACCTATATCCAATAAAATTTTATCTTGCATAGTTAAGTGAAAAACTTGCAAGGCTTTCTCTAATTTTAATCCACCTCGTGAAACGTAAAGTAGTTTGGCACCTTTTAACTCCAACAGTGAGTCTATAGGAATTTTCTCACCAGGCTTATCTAAACGCTCACTATTTTTTGCCAAGTAAACTAAGCCAGCCATAACCCCTCTTTTGGCCTGTTCTCTAGTTTCAAATAAACCTTGTTGGTGCGCTAAAACATCCACTCGTTCTTTTTTCATTTACGCTTGCACCTCCAAAGTCAATTCTTCGATTAAAGACATTAATAATTCCGGTTTGACCAATGAAGTCATTTGTAATGTTTTAAGACAGTCCTTTGTTGCAGCCAATTCAGCAGCTAATAATTGTGAACTTTTTGCAACACCTAATAAAGCGGGGTAGGTACTTTTATTTAATGTAGCATCATGCCCGACGTTTTTGCCTAACTCGTCTTTTGTGGCGGTAACATCAAGGAGATCATCGCGAATTTGAAAGGCAAGGCCCAAATGTTGCGCTAAAGTTTGTAATAAATCAACTACACTTTCTTCTTGTTCTGCTAACAAGCCACCAGCAGTTAAAGCAAATGTGAACAAAGCGCCGGTTTTACGCTGATGAACGAAGGCCATTTCCTCTAGGCTCAACAACTTCCCTTCCCCTTGAACATCTGCTGCCTGGCCGGCAACCATCCCGACTGTACCACTTGCTTTAGCTAAATTTTGTAACAACAATAACCGTAGCTCAGTAGATAATTCTGCTCTACTTAATAAATGAAAAGCTTCAGTCAATAAACCGTCGCCTGCTAATGTAGCCATTCCCGCCCCAAATTTGATATGATTCGTTGGTATGCCACGGCGTAATTCATCATTATCCATTGCCGGTAAATCGTCATGAATTAACGAATAAGTATGAATCATTTCCAAAGCCGCAGCGGTTTGATAGGCACCTAAAGTAATCTTCTGATTAAAACCGGCCATTGTAGCAAGTAGTAACAATGGACGCAAGCGTTTCCCCCCGGCATCAATGGAATAAAGCATACTTTCTAATAATGTTTCATCTGTGGTCTGTTGTCGCAAAAATTGACGAATTTCTGCTTCAACTTTTGTGAGATGAATTTCTTTAAATTCGGTCAATAAACTCATTTTTCTTCCTCTTCAAAGACAACAGCCTCGCCATTTTCTTGCATAATTTTGGTCAAAGCATCTTCTGCTTTAGTCAATGTTTCTTGGCATTGTTTACTCAACGTAATGCCTTTTTTAAAAGCTGCTAATGCTTCTTCTAAAGGGACATCGCCTTGTTCTAGTTGCTTTACAATTGCTTCTAGTTCTTGTAGTGATTCTTCAAATGTTTGTTTAGCCATTGTTTCCTCCATTTTACTCATCTGATTATTTAAAGTGAAAATCTTAAACTTATGATTTGTTCACAGCTTACTTTTCTTCAGACGTGATTTTTGTTACCGCAGCTTCTACCTGACCATCTTGGTAATGAATAACTAATTGATCACTAGGTGCAATTTCTTCTACACTTTTGATTACCTTTTCTTCTTTAGTCGTATAACTATAGCCTCTGCCCATAATTTTTAAAGGACTGAGTAAATCTAAAGATTGGACGACATTTTGAAAAGATTGTTGTTTTTGTTGGAAAAGTTGCTTCATGCTTTTTTCTAAGCGTTCTTGTAAATAATTCTGTTGTTGTTTTAATTCATTCACCCTATTTTTAGGATTAAATTGCCTTAAATTGTGATTTAATTGCATCACTTTTCTTTCTTCTTCAAAAAGTCGGTTTTGTGTGCTTTGCAACAGACGTTGGGTTAATTGATCTAACTTTATAGATTGGGCTTCATAAAGTCGTTCCGGCTGTCGCAGAACATAAGATGCACTTAAGCGTTCATAGCGCTCTTTTTTTAAAGCCAATTGATGCATAAAGGCCTGTTCTAATCGTGTTTGTTTTTCTTTAATTTTTAAAATTTCATCACTTAAAACCGGAACTGCTAACTCAGCTGCGGCAGTAGGTGTTGCCGCCCGCACATCGGCTACTAAATCTGCGATAGTAGTATCTGTTTCATGTCCCACCGATGATATAATTGGCGTCTTTGCCGCAAAAATAGCACGAGCAACTTTCTCTTCGTTAAATGGCCATAAATCTTCAATTGAACCACCACCACGTCCAATAATCATCGTATCAAAATCCCCAATGGCTTCTACGCGAACAATATTAGTAACGACATCTCCTGCTGCTTTGTCTCCTTGTACGACGGTAGGAAATAAAGTAATTTCCGCAATAGGATACCGTCTTTTCACCGTTGTCATAATATCTCGAATCACAGCACCACTAGGACTGGTTAAAACCGCAATTTTTTTAGGGTATTTGGGTAAGTTTTTTTTAGGTGCTAAAAATAAACCTTCTTTGTCCAACTTTGCTTTTAATTGTTCATAAGCCTGATATAAAGCTCCAATGCCATCTGGTTCCATTTGCTCGACATAAATTTGATAATTGCCACTGGCTTCATATAATGAAATGCGGCCAACGACAAAAACTTTCATTCCTTCTTCTGGTTGAAACTTCAATTTACTAAACGCGCCTTTGAACATTACAGCCGAAATTTTAGCTCCATCGTCTTTTAAAGAAAAATATTGATGATTAGGACGCAAACGAAAATTAGAAATTTCACCAGTCAAATAAACCTTTTCTAAATAGGGATCTACATCAAATTTGCGTTTTAAATATTTGGTTAAAGCAGTAACTGTCAGATACTCTTGGGCCATCTAAACACCTGATTTCTGCAAACGATACGCTTTAATGGTTTGATAAAGTAACATGGTAATGGTCATCGGACCTACACCGCCTGGAACAGGTGTAATAAAATCGGCCATTGGTTTGACAGCCTCAAAATCAACATCACCGATTAATTTATTATTTGCGTCACGGTTCATCCCCACGTCGATTACAACCGCACCTTCTTTAACGTAACTTTCATCTACTAAATGTCCTACACCGACTGCGGCAACTAAAATATCTGCTTTTTTGGCAATTTCAGGTAAGTTTTGTGTTTTAGAATGTGCAATTGTCACCGTTGCATTTTCTTGTAATAAAAGATGTGCCATTGGTTTTCCGACAATATTACTCCGACCGATTACCACAGCGTTTTTGCCGGCCACTGAAATATCATAAGCTGCTAAAAGTTTCATAATGCCATAAGGGGTACATGGAATCATTACTGGATCACCTGTAAACAAGCGACCAATATTTAAAGGGTGAAAACCATCAACATCTTTTTTGGGATCAATTGCTAAAATTACCTTTTCTTCGTCAATGTGAGCTGGCAGAGGCAGTTGAACCAAAATTCCATGAAACTGCTCATCTTGATTATACTTTTCAATTAAAGACAACAATTCAGCTTCTGTAATTGTTTCAGGACGACGATCTACTTTAGAATAGATGCCCATTTTGCTGGCAGCGACTTCTTTATTGCGCACATAAATTTGACTCGCTGGGTCTTCTCCTACTAAGATGACAACCAGTCCAGGTACAGTACCATCTTTTTCTTTTATAGCTGCTACTTCAGTTTGCATTTTTGCTTGCATTGTAGCTGCTAATTTTTTTCCATCTAATATTTGGGCCATGAAAATCGCCTCTTTCATTCATTTAGCCTTATTCTAGCACAGGGAGGTTTTGTTGTGAAAGTTCAGCAGATAATTTTACTGTAAATTTGGCAATCAAACAAAAAAGCAGCTAAGAATAATATTCTTAACTGCTCCAAGTTCTAGACAATTCTTATGCTTCCTTGGTTAAATCGGTGTTAATTGCTGATAAAACACCGTTAACAAACTTACGTGATTGATCGTCACTAAAAGTTTTTGTTAACTCTAAAGCTTCGTTTAATGCCACTTTATTAGGCACGTCTGCTTCATACATCATTTCATAACTGGCAATACGTAAAATACACAAATCCATTTTAGAAAGACGTTTAATACTCCAGCCTTTTTTCAAGTGTTTTTGAATCAATTCGTCTAAATCAGCCTTATGTTCACAAACTCCAGCCACTAATTTATCCAAATACGCCGGTACAAAATTTTCTTGCTCTTCATCCACCATTTCGTGGTGTTCTAACTCAATTGCTTGCATAATGGCATCTTTTTTGTCCAAATCTTGATTAAAATCAAGGGGAAACAATGCTTGTAGTGCCATTTTTCGAATCTCGTGTCGAGACAATTCTTTACTCATTTTCTTCCTCATTTTCAAATAATTCATCTAAATCTGGTGTTTCAACTTTTTCAGGTACCACTGCCACCACATGGACATTTACTTCTGCTAATTCAACATCTGTCATAAACAAGACTTGTTGTTTGACACGTTCTTGAATTTCCATAGCCGTTTTAGGTACAGAAATACCATACTTCATGTAGCAGTAAAGGTCAACCTTAATTCCATCTTCTGCAATGGTTAAAGATACCCCTTTGCCGTGATTGGAACGCCCGAGTAATTCTGTTACATTACTCGTAAAACTTCCTTGCATGTCATAAACACCGTCAACTTTGGAAGCGGCAATTCCAATAATTACTTCAATCACTTCAGGAGCGATGACAATTTCACCTAAATCTTGATTTGTATCTAGTATTAAATTCTTTTCGTCAGCCACAATGACTTCCTCCAGTCTAATTACAATTATGCGCGAGAAACATAGGAACCATCAGTTGTATTGATGATTAATTTATCTCCTTGATTAACAAAAAACGGTACATTTACCGTAACACCGGTCTCCATTGTTGCAGGTTTTGAACCACCAGAAGAAGTATCTCCTTTTATATTTGGTTCTGTTTCAGCAACTTCTAAAACGACAGTATTTGGTAAATCGACCCCTAAGATCTCTGAACCATACATGATAACTGTTACTTCCATATTTTCCAACATATATTTTAGTTCATCTTTAATCTGTTCTGTCGGAATTTCAATTTGTTCGTAAGTGTCTAAATCCATAAAGACATGACTATCGCCACTTTCGTACAAATATTGCATTTTACGATTGTCGATTTGTGCTTTGGCAACTTTTTCACCGGCACGGAAAGTTTTTTCCTGAACAGCACCTGTTCGTAAATTTTTAAGTTTTGAACGAACAAACGCAGCGCCTTTACCGGGTTTCACGTGTTGAAAATCGACCACGCGCCAAATATCACCATCAACTTCAATTGTTAAACCCGTTTTAAAATCATTCACTGAGATCATGGCTATCCTCCTTATTTACAATTACCAAAAGGCTATAAAAAAATCCTGCATATTCGTTAATAGTTTATCATTATTTTAAAACAAAGGCTATAAAAACCCATTTTTCAAATAGCAAAGACGACTCATACACAAAATGCAACACAGACTCCTTTGACTCTCAAGTAATAAGATTCAATTTTAATAAATTGTTCCTCAAAATTTTTATATTCCGCCTCAAAGATACTATGAATTTGTTTCTAAAAGTATTGCAGTTATTTATTGCAAAAATCACTACTTCTTTACCATAAAAAAAACCACGCTACATCCTTTCGTAGCGCGGTCATAATTTCTATAAAATAATTAATTCTTTCGGTGATTTGGTTAGGACTTCATTACCTTCAGATGTAATTAACAAATCATCCTCAATCCGAACGCCACCAATACCAGGTAAATAAATGCCCGGTTCATCGGTAATGACATTATTGACTACAAATTGCTTATCGGCTCTAAAGGAAACATTCGGTCCTTCATGAATTTCTAAACCAATTCCATGTCCAGTTGAGTGGCCAAAAGCTTCACCATATCCCGCTGCTGCAATGTGATCTCTGGCAATAGCATCCAATTGAATTCCTGTTAAACCAGGCTGTGCTGCTTCAATCACTTTTAATTGAGCCTCTAAAACGATTTGATAAATCTCTTTTAATTTTGTACCAGGATCGCCAATAGCAAACGTTCTCGTCATATCTGATACATAGCCATCATAGTAACAACCAAAGTCTAATGTAATCAAGTCTCCTTGTTCAATTACTTTTTCACTTGCCACACCATGAGGCATCGCAGAACGTAAGCCACTTGCCACAATTGTATCAAAAGAAACGCTAGTAGCTCCTAAAGAACGCATATAAAAATCTAATTGATTAGCCACTTCGATTTCAGTCATGCCTGGACGAATAAATTTCAGCACATGCTCAAAACCTTGGTCGGCAATCTGACAAGCTCTTTTAATTGTTGCAATTTCATTTTCGTCTTTTACTTCTCTTAATTCTTCAATCATACCGTGAATTGGCACTAATGGCGTTTCTTCAATAATTTCTTCTAAAATGGAGTACTCAGAAAAACTGACAAAATCTTCTTCAAAAGCAAGTGCATTAATATTTTCGTCTGCACAAATTTTTGCTACTTCATCAAAAATTGGTCCTACGTTTTTAACTATTTCAAAATCTGGTGCTTGAGCTGCTGCTTGTTCTGTATACCGAAAGTCTGTTACAAAAAAAGCTTTATCTAAAGTAATTACAGCTAAACCAGTCGTGCCAGTAAAATTAGTTAAGTAACGCAAATTATATGGACTTGTTATTAAAAAACCATCCACTTGTTCTTTACGCATTGCTTGTCGCAGTTTTTCTACACGTAACATCATCATTAAATTCCTTCTTTCTTTTGCATTTCCTTATTCATTATAGCAAATAAGCCACAAAATAAAAAAGATTGCGACAATATTATCATAGCTACCATAAAAAATTCTTTGTGTTAGCCGCAATATAAATTTGGCCAATACAAAGAATTAACAAAACGATAATAAGCAAAACAAAATTTTTCTAAATTGTATCTTACTGCTTCGTTTTTCCAAAGAAAAATGAAACGACAGCAACAATAATAACCGCGCCTAAAATTGCAGGGATTACAGCCATTCCAGCCACATGAGGTCCCATATCACCAAACAAAGCCTGCCCCACAGAAGCTCCTGCTAAACCAGCAATAATATTAAACAAACAACCTCTTTTTTCACCGGTAATGCCACCAGCAATCGCACCAATAATAGCACCTACGATTAATGTCCAAAGCATATTTTCCACCTCTTATTCTTTACTATTTTACTTCAATTTATGGTAACACATTTCAAAAAAATAATAAAAATATGTAATCAAAAAAAATAACCATAAAAGCATAAGCCTTCACGGTTATTGGTTCTTTTTCGTTAATTTCATTTTCCATCCCTTTAAACCACGTTTAACAACTTGGAAAAAGGTTAATGAACGCACAAGATGATCAGCTGGAACATAATTGCCTATCGCCCGCAACACTTTTTTTGGTTGCTTTGAGGAAAACGAATAAATCCCATTTTTCTTTGTTTGAATAGCATAGCGGGGAATCCACTTACCTTTTAAATAAACAGAAGCTACGACAAAATCCACTTCTTCCCAAGGGATCTGAATAAATTTATTAATATCGCGATCATTATAAAATTCAAAGGCCTTATCCCCGACCATAATTTTACCATATTCACCGATGCCTAAATAAGACGTTGCATCAATGGTTAAATCGACCTTCGTATTTAAAGACTGAACCATTACTGACACTCCATTCATGGATATTTATTAAGTATTATAGCTAACATTTGTCCTCAATGTAAAATAAAAGCTCAGGGAAAAGTCCCTGAGCACTTGTAAAAAATCCAATTACATGATGTGTAATACGTGTAAACCAACACCGACAATAAACAAGCCAATGATGATAACGATTGGAGAAACTTTTTTCTTCAATAACCACATGCAAAGTAATGTTAGTAATAAACCAGCAAGGCCTGGAATCAATTGATCCAAGTTATCTTGTAATGTTGTAACTTTTGTAGGTGTTTGAGAAAGACCAGCACCTACTTGACTGAAGGCTTCTTTGATACCTTCCCAACCATCAGGTAATTTATCCCAGTGGATGTATGCTTTGTCGTCTAATTGAACTTCTGAGACAACCGGTGTAAATTTAACACTTACCCAACGTTGTACCAATGAACCTAAAACGAACATCCCTAAGATAGAAGCACCTTTAGTAACTTTTTGTAATAAACCACCAGATAGGTCATCTGTAATTTTAGAACCTGCTTGGTAACCAAATTCTTGTGTGTACCATAAGAATGCAATACGGATAATATTCCAAGCAAAGAAGAATAATAATGGACCCATGATACTGCCACTCATTGCAAGTGAAGCACCTAGCGCACCTAACATCGGACGTACAGTAAACCAGAATACTGGGTCACCAACACCGGCTAAAGGTCCCATCATACCAACTTTAACCCCTTGAATTGCAACATCATCAACAGGTGCACCATTGGCACGTTCTTCTTCAAGAGCTAATGTAACCCCTAATACTGGAGCTGCTAAATATGGGTGTGTATTAAAGAATTCCAAGTGACGTTTTAAAGCTGCCGCACGATCTTCTTTAGTAGTATATAATTTTTTGATTGCTGGGATCATTGCGTAAGCCCAACCACCGTTTTGCATACGTTCATAGTTCCATGAACCTTGAAGGAACATTGAGCGGAACATGACACTTCTACGGTCTGCTTTTGTTAATTGAATTTTTTCAGCCATTGTTTGTTCTCCTCCTTCAAGATTAATAGTCGTTCAAAATATCGCCTAATGGGTCACCAGTATTGCTGCCGCCGTTACCTGAACCACCTGTTTCTTCTAAGTGTAGGTAAATTAAAGCGATAGAAATAGCTAATGCACCTAATGCGATTAATGTTAATTCTGAAATTGCAGCCACAACAAAACCAATGGCAAAGAATGGCCAAACTTCACGTGTTGCCATCATGTTAATAACCATTGCATAACCTACGGCTACAACCATACCACCACCGATAGCCATACCATCTGTTAACCAAGCTGGCATAGATTCTAAGAAATTACGAACAGTGTCAGCAGGAATCAATAGTAAAGCTGCGGCAGGAATTGCAATACGTAAACCTTGCATGCAAATTGCAATCCATTGCCAGATTTCAATTTTACGATAGTTGCCTTCTTCAGCGGCACTATCCATAATGTGGATAATTGGCACAGCTAAAGTACGTGCAATCATCGTTAAGAATAAACCAGCAACAGCTAATGGGATAGCAACGGCAACAGCAGATGAAACCCCTGCTTTACCTTGCCCACCTAAAACTAAAATAATTGCAGATGCGACAGCTGCTAATGCAGCATCGGGTGCAACTGCGGCACCAATATTTGCCCAACCTAGGGCGATCATTTGTAATGAACCACCTAAGATGATTCCGACTTCTAAGTTACCAGTTACTAAACCGATCAACGTACATGCTACTAGTGGTTGGTGGAATTGCCATTGGTCCAAAATACCTTCCATACCAGCTAAGAAAGCTACGATGACCACTAAAATCATTTGGATTATGTTTAAATCGTGCATGATTAAGCCTCCTCTTTCTTATGTCTAATTGGCATTTGCCAATTCAGTTTTTGCTTTCTTCAACAATTCGTCAAAGTTTTCTTTTGAATTGCTTGGTACTTTACGTACATCAAAAGTAATGCCTTTGTCTTTTAGTGCTTCGAAAGTTTTAACATCTTCTTCGTTCATTGACAACACTTTGTTAACAAGAACTTTACCAACTGAATGGGCCATTGAACCAACGTTAACTTCTTTAATATCAACGCCACCTTCAACAGCTTTCAATAAATCTTCAGGGTTTTCAAATAACAACAAAGCTTTTGTATTACCAAAACGTGGATCTTTGGCTACTTCAATCATTTTAGCGATTGGAATAACATTAGCTTTAACACCTGGAGGAGCAGCTTGTTCAATTAATTTTTTACGCAAATCATCTTTAGCTACTGCATCAGAAACTACGATAATACGATTAGGACCAACTGCTTTAGTCCAAGCAGTCGCAACTTGACCATGTAATAAACGAGAGTCAATACGTGCTAGAACAAATTTGATATGACCATCACCTAAAACTGTTCCTGGAGGGATAGCCCCTGTCGGTTGTGCAGCTCCAGCTGCAACTGGTGCAGTTGTTTTTGGTTCCAATTCTTCTGGTTTAATCCGCACACCTTCTTTTGCTGTTTCAATGATATGAGCTGCAATTTCTTGTGCAGAGTTCATTGAAAAACGTGATGCATACGCTTCAATAACCATCGGCAAGTTCATGCCAGCGACAATTGCCCATTTGTCTTTGTGCGCTTCAAACAAGTTATTCGCTTGGTTGAATGGTGTACCGCCCCAAAGATCGACCAAGAATAATACTTCATCTTGATCATCAAAAGACTTGATCGCTTCTTCCATTTTGGCTCTTACATCATCAGGTCCTTCACTAGGCATCAACGTTACTGCTTTAACGTTTTCTTGTTCTCCGAAAATCATTGCACCGGATTGCAAGATGCCTTCTGCGAATTCTCCATGACTAGCCAGGATAATTCCTACCATCTGTATACCTCCTATTAACATTTTTGTTTTAATAATCGTCTAAAGTATAAATAAATAATTTCTAAAAAGGGCGACGATTAAAACCAACTAGACAAAATTTTCCTTTTCCAACAATTCCATTAAGTAGACTTTGCGATCGGCCGGAACTTTACGAAGCTCTAATTCAATGCCTTGTTTTGCCAAGTATTCAAAAGCTTCAACATCTTCTTGATCTAAAGAAACAAAGTTTGTCAACATTTTCTTGCCTACAGTAAAACGCATGCCCCCGATGTTAATCGAAGTCAATTTAACGCCACCTTGTACCAAACGTGCGACTGCATGTGGATCGGTGAACAACAACATGACTTTTTGCCCGGCCAATAAATCTTCATGATAAAGCGTAATCATTTTTTCTACGCTAATGACATTTGATTTAATTCCAGGCGGAGATGCTTCTTGCAACAAAAAACGACGTAATTGATCCTGGGCCACTTCATCTGAGACGACTAAAATGCGTTCAATCCCGGTCTGTTTTGACCAAGCTGTTGCGACTTGTCCGTGAATCAGACGATCATCAATGCGCGCTAAGCGAATATCAATGCTCATAAGCAACCCTCCTACTTAACAAAACTGAGCAGCAAAAATTTTAAACTCTGCTCACTTCAGAGTATTTCACCTCCTGTGTCATTTATATATAAGCAAGATGTGTGCCAACTTTAAAAACGACACACAATTTTGCAAATCCTTAATTATAAAGAATTATTTATGAATTTTACGACACACAAAAAGCGATACACTGTATTATTGTGTATCGCTTTTTGTGTGTCGTTTAGATTTCTTCTGAAGATACAATTTTCTTGTCAGCTTCTGCCACTCGTGTTTTAATCACTTCTAAAACATAATATTCCTCAGCCGAGGGAATATTCAGGCGCAACATACGTCCAAAGGATTGAATATGATTGTGTACTTGATCATAAAGAGGTTCAGTTATTAATTGGTTAGCCTCAGCTGTAGTGACAGCTAGTGGCTGCTTTAATAAAACACGCTCTAAAATACCCGCCGTATGTAAAGCCAAGTTAATTTCTAAACCAAATTCATGATCGCTTAAACCGACATCTTCAACTAAATTCGTGACAAAATCCCAGATTGGTTGCGCCAATTTATCACCATTAATAAAGGTAAAGTTTTCACGAATAAAATGCTTAATCAAATCAACTGCTTTACTTGCTTGCATCGCTTCTTCTGGATAAGTAATCAACTGGTCATGATCTAATAATAGACGATTTAAAATTGCTTTGACATCTTGGTTAATAAAACGATCCAATGGAATAAAAGGAGCACTGATTTTAGGATCAACAATCCCTGTTGCAGCTAGCAAATCATACTCTGCTTGGATTTTTTGTAAGTGTTCTGGTAAGGTGACAACTGATTGCGTAATAACTTGGAGTTGTTTTTGTTCTCCGATTAAGGAACGTTCGATAATTTCTTTAATCCGCTGGGCAGTTCCTTCACCAGAAGCGCAGACTGCTAAAATAGCAGTTGGTTTTTTATTGGCCTCACTATTATTTTGTTCTTTTAAAGTATAGCCATTGAATTTGTGTAACGCATCATACAAGCTGTCTAAATCGGTCCCCAGTACTGACGCTTTACGGACAGTTTCTAAAACAACAGCCGTCGTCACCATATCAATAGTCCGCACCTCAACACCAGTATTTTGAGTAATCTCATTGCCAAAAGTCGCCAATGAGCCCATATCCACAAGCAACATCACACCAGAACCGTCATCTACATCCATGACAGCCCGGCTTACTTTTTCTAAAGCAACTTTCGGGGGCATATCAAGGGGCATATCGACAGCTTGCACTTGATCAATATCTAATAATTGCGTTACTACTTCCACCATGCTAGTTGCGGTACTGTTACCGTGGGCAGCTACCACCACACCGATTTTGCCATCTTTTTGGTTGGCCCTTAAAGAAATTAGTAGCACAGCTAAGTAATAGTCTTCACTTTCAGGAATTTCTACTGCAAAACTTTCACTAATATAGTAGCGAATTTTGCGGGCAATTTGAAACTCCGCCGGAAATCCTGCCACCATCTGACGAATATTATCGTTAGTACTGCGCTCTTCACCGTGTTCCAATTTTTTCAAAAAAGAACTAATGTGCAGACTCATGGCATAAACAAAATTTTGTTGAAAAGCATAACCTAATTTTTCCCGTACCATATCATAAATGCGATTTGTTGTATCAATTACTTTTTGATCAACAAACTCCGCTAATTTATTATCTGCATTAAAAGCAAAGCCATGATTTTTATAAAAGGATTTTAAATGGACATTGATATCTGTTGAGATAAAATGGTTAATCGTCTTTTGGTCTAATCCATCTGCTTTTAATAGCGCAGCTTTATCACCGATAATATCATATAAATTATAAGGCAATTCATAAGTATCTTGTTGAATCAAAATCATCTGATCATTCGGTGTAATTACAATCTTGGGATCTAAAACTTTTGAGAGCTCATTTAACGCTTCTCTTTTATTAGCTAATAGTAACAATCCCGACCGTATGCCTTCTGGTAAATCGTCAATTGTGATATTCATTTCTTCACTGTTCATGTGGTTTAAAAAGCCCCGGGCACAAACAAGTTGGACGTTTGACTTTAACTGGCCAATATTCCCGTAGCTGACGCTGCCAATTAAGGCCTTTACCACATCTTCAGATAATGAAATTTGTCGATCAATCCGACCTGCTTCTTGGGCTACCATCACTTTTACCAAATCAACTTTTTCACTAGCAGGACGCTGATCAAAAGCGGGCAATTGAATGTTAATTGGAATTCGTCTAACAAAAGTATCCAGTAAAGAAGAACTCGGATCTTCTGTTGTGGCACCCACAATGCGAACGTCAGCTCTATGATTTTTACTACTTTCTCCTAAACGAGAAAAAGTACCATGATCCATAAAATAAAAAACCATTTCCTGACCTTCAGGAGGTAAGCGATGAATTTCATCTAAAAAAAGCATCCCCCCATCAGCTTGATCAATAATACCTGTTTTATCTTGCTCCGCCCCAGTAAACGCCCCTTTCACATAGCCAAATAAATGGCTCATTAGCAATTCTGGGTTATTAGCATAGTCGGCACAATTAAAAACAATTAATTCTTTTTCTTCATCAATAACTTGACTTGTTACCGCAAATCGAAACATCGCGTGAGCGAAATAAGTTTTACCCGATCCAGTCGGTCCGGTAATCAAACAATTTAACCCTTTAGGCGGATATAAAATTGCAGCTTTGGCCTGCTCGACTGCATTTTTCATACTACCATTCGAACCGATAATACGTGAAAAAATATCCCCCCGAAGGAATTCTTGTGAGCCATTATTTTTTTGTCTAGCGGAGGGATTTTCTTTATAACTTTTTACGTGCTCTTTTTTAGGATATGGCTTTTGTGTTGAACTATCCATTTGAAGCACTGCCTTTTCAGAAACAGCGTAACGAACAGGTCGGCCATCAATTTTAATTAAGCGTTCTGCCCGCACCAATTTGTTCAAATCTTTACTAACATTCGTACGTTGCAACATAAGTCCTTCTGCCACATCATTTGTGGTGAGCCCGGTTTGAAACTGATCATTGCTGGCAACAAACTGATAAACACGTTCAATTCTCTTTGTCATTGCGTCTCCTCACCTTATTTGCGCTAGTGTATCATCTGTATTGTTTCATTATAACTTTTTTCGATTAAAGCGCAAACTAAAAAGCCATTGAAGAATATTTCATTACTCCAATGGCTTTTCTACTATTACCGATAAATTGTATTACACGATCTTCAAATACCCAGATGCGGCATAAACATAATAAAAGAACCGACAAAAATTAACAACGCCGCCAACTGAAATGTTTCAGATAGCACGATATTTTGTTTTGCTGTTTTTTTCTTTAAAAGAGCTACTCCCAATAATAGCAAACCAAAAATAAAACTCCCCACTCCGATTACACTCATCTTTTCACTCCTTACAAAATTTCATGCTTTTCTCAAATAGAAATAACACTTGTTTATTCATTAAAAGCAGTGTAACAAAATCAAAGGTAATTCGCCTTTTAAAGAACTATCACCCAACGAACAATTTTGTAAGTTAAAAAGACGTCTTACTTTACAGTAAATAAAAAAGTGCTAAGATTAAAAATGTAATACGACCTGTTAGTCAAGCGGTTTAAGACGCTGCGTTCTCAGCGCGGAGACACGGGTTCGAATCCCGTACAGGCTATAAAAAAAGACTTGCGCATTTTGTATTGATTCTAATAGCGAGATTTTATCTCATTTTAGAATTCTACATGGTAATGCGCGTTTTTTTATTTTTAGGAATAAATTCTTTGGGAACTACATCTGGCTTTTGTAACGTCTTTTGTAGCCATAAAACGTCATACCATTTATTAAATTTGTAACCTAGATTAGAAAAAGTTCCAACTTCTTTATAGCCCAGTTTTTCATGAAACTTAATACTACTGATGTTATCAGCAGTCACACAAGCCAATAATTGAATAACATTTTGCTTTTGCAGTTCTGCTTCCAACGCTTGGTAAAGACGCGAACCTAAACCGCGACTTTCCATGCCCTGGGCTAAATAAATCGTAACTTCACAACTCCAATCATAAGCTGCCCGCTCTTTATACACCCCCGCATAGGCAAAGCCAATTACATCCCCTTGCTCATTTTCTGCCACCAAATAAGGATAGCGAGCTAGAGTTTGACTAATTCGCGCTTCAAAATTCTCTAATGTAGGAACCTCGTATTCAAATGTAATGGCAGTCTCTTTGACATAAGGCGCATAAATTGCAAGTATCGCTTTAGCATCTTCTTTTGTTGCCATCCGAATTGTTTCTTTCATAAGCTTCCTCCTTTGAAAAAGCGTAACATAAGGTGTTTTCTTAGACAAACTACTTATGACTTGCTTTGTTAGGTTTTATCTACTACTTTTACATTAACCGCTTTTTTCTGACCGTTTTTATTGGTCACGACATCATAAACGACTTTTTGATCATCCAATAAGATCTTATCAGCAGGACTTATAATATCGTCGCGATAAACAAACATCACTTGATGATGTTCATTTTCTAAAAAGCCATAGCCACCTTTTTCATTAAACGACTTTACTTGACCTTCCATTTTATCCTTCCTTTTTTTATTGCATTTTTATATCTCTTTACTGATAAAAAAACTGCTATTTGTTTTTAATATACTACAAAAAAAGGTGTTAGCATTCATTAGAATACTAACACCTTTTATTTCATTAAGCTTCTTTCGCTACTGGGTAGACAGATACTTGTTTTTTGTCACGGCCTTTACGTTCGAAACGTACTACGCCGTCAACTTTAGCAAATAAAGTATCGTCGCCGCCTTTACCCACGTTTACACCTGGATAAATTTTAGTACCGCGTTGGCGGTAAAGGATTGAGCCACCAGTAACAGTTTGACCGTCTGCACGTTTAGCGCCTAAACGTTTAGATTCTGAGTCACGACCGTTAGAAGTAGAACCGCCACCTTTTTTATGAGCGAAGAATTGCAAATTCATTTTCATCAACATGAGATGCACCTCCTATTTTTCTGTAATGGTATTAATTTGAATAAACTCACTATTTTCGGTTTCAATTGACTGTAAACCTAACAACAAATTTTCTAAAAGAATCTGTTCAATGTTAGTTTGTTCTTGAGTTAAACCTGATACGACATCCATTTTAAGATAGCCGCCTTCAGATTCATTTGCTTCAACTTTAGGTGCAACCCCAGCTAAAGCATCAATGCCGTTAATGGTACTGATTGCTAATGCGGAAACACCAGCACAAACGATATCACTACCATATGGCCCAGCTTCGGCATGTCCTGTCAATGTGAATGTAACAATCTGGCCAGAGTCATTGCGTTTGAATGTCCCTTTGATCATTAGTGCGACCTTTCTCGCAAGTATTAAGCGTTGATTGCGTCGATAACCACTTTAGTATATGGTTGACGATGACCTTGCTTGCGGTGAGAGTGTTTTTTAGGTTTATATTTGAAAGTAACAACTTTCTTTTGTTTACCGTGTTTTTCAACAGTTCCTTCAACAGTTGCGCCTGCAACAGTTGGTGCGCCAACTTTCGTTGATTCGCCACCTACTAAGATAACTTCGTCAAAAGTGACTTTGCCGCCAGCTTCAACGTCTAATTTTTCAACGTAGATTGCTTGACCAACTTCAACTTTAACTTGTTTACCACCAGTTTTGATAATTGCGTACATGCTCTAAAGCACCTCCTTATAATATACTTAGACTCGCCATCCCAAGTGACAAAATGTACTTAATACTTGTTCTGAGCGGTTGTAGCTGTGGAGTCCACAATTACAACATTTACACTTTAACAAAAAACAAGCGCGTCGTCAATTAGTTTTCTTTAAAAATTAAAAGATCACTTTTACGTACACTTTTTTAACGCTAAATTAAGAGCTCATTTTTTATTATTTACCTTCTTCACGTTATACTAAAGATGGAGGGGATGAAGATGGAATATCCAGTGGAATTAGTTGAATTCGTAAACAAACGTTCGCAAAATTTTAATTTAGAAGGATTTGTCTCAGGTCAAGGACCACTTTATCCCAAACTGATGATTGTCGGTGAAGCTCCCGGACGTAAAGAAATTGAAAACTTTATTCCTTTTAGTGGCCAAGCTGGCAAAGAACTAATGGCGTGTTTCACTAGTGTTAATTTAACTAGAGATGATGTTTATATTACCAGTGCCGTTCGTAGTCGTCCTTATGCAATCAAAGAACGCATAAATAAAAAGACAGGGACAAAAGAAATTATTTATCCCAATCGGACGCCTACTAAAAAAGAAGTCTTAGCTCATGCGCCTATTTTGGATTATGAAATAAAACAGGTAAAGCCAAAATTAATCGCTCCAGTCGGCAATATCGGCCTTAAAAGACTTTTAGGAAATCAGTACAATATCTCTAATTATCACGGCCAAATAATCCAGCATCCCATTCAAATATTAAATGAAACCATGGACGATTATATCTGGTCAAAAGAAGATTATACGCTTGTTCCTTTATTTCACCCAGCCGCTATTTTTTACAATCGCAAGCTTGAACCACTGATAAAATCAGACTGGCAAGTAATTGGTAACTTACTGTAACACATGTAACTCACTAAACTTTTCTACTTAAATTAAAAGCGAAAAAACGCAACTACTACTTCCACGCTGAAAATAAATCAGCAAAAAGTAGTAGTTGCGTTTTTAAACGTTTGCCTTTTCTGTTTCATCATCGGTTTTTAATAAGCCAGTATAAAAATCATACCAAAGTTCTCCTACGTGGGCTTCAGAATAATAATTTGAAGCCTCGTGGGCTAAACAAGCATATTTTTTTAATAAGTCGTCGTCAGTTTGCAACGCTTTAACGGCACGATCCATTTCCCCAAAATCATCTGCTCCCAAATAGTAGCCAGAAATAACCGCCTCATATAAATCCAAATTACGCACCATCACAGGTGTTTGACAGCTAAAAGCTTCCAAAATACTCATTGGAAACAATTCGTTATAAGAAGGTAATAAGAAAATATCGGCAATATTATAGTAATTAACCAATTCACTGCGATCAATTATACCGGTAAAGGTTAAATTTGCCGGTGGATTTTCATATACTTCTTTATATTCTTCATAACCATCCGTTATTTTGCCAAACGAAAATCCTCCAACCCAAATAAAGGATACTTCCGGATTTTCTTTTGCTAGCCGAATAAAGTCATCAACGCCTTTTCGTTTTTGAATTTGTCCAACTCCTAAAATGACAAACTTATCTGATGAAATTTGATACTTTTTCCTTAACTCGTCTTTTTCATCAGGAGTCATCTGATAAAACTCTTCGTTAGAGACAAAATTTGGAATATAGTTAATTTTTTTTTCCGGTATTCCAGCTTTAATCAATTCCGGAGTAAAACTGGGATTTACAACCACTAATTTATCCATACGGCGATAAAAAGATAAAACATACCAATTAAAAATCTTTTGAATTGGTTTTGCCAAGTGGATACTACCTTCTAAAGTCTCTGGTAAAAAGTGCACATATCCTACTGTTACACCCCGACGTCGTTTAAAAAAAGTCGACAAATAAAATTCAGGATTAATCGTGTGGTAATGAGAGATATCCGATTTTTTATATTCATTAATACGCACATCAAATGTTTTATTAAAACGCGCTTTTAACATTTTAATTAATTCATTATAAGCACTCCCCACACCCTGGCCTTTAACAGTGTCAGCGCGAGAAAACATAGTTATTTTTAACATAATTAAATCCCTTCAAAGCTTAATTTAAAAAATAGTGAAAGCCGCTTTCACCAACAATGATTCCGCTTTATAAAATAAAGCGAGAAAAAAGGTTTCAATAAAATTAGACTATTAATAAAGCAGTCTATTTTATGATCACTACAATTATAGCATAAGCCCAAAATGAATAAAATCATCCTGAAGCCTGACTTTGGACTTGCGTTGCACCTTGCAAATGTTAAAATTTAATTAAAGATAGAAATTATTTCAATAGAAAAGAGGATTGTTATGAAAAAAATATTGCTACTAGTATTTCTGAGCTCAACATTGCTTATATCAGGTTGCCAAAAAAAAGCAGACAACACTCTCACTTCAAGTCAACATAATTCAACCGACAGCTCACATCAGACTACCGCTACTTCAGCAACTGAAAAAGACCCTGATTTACTAATTAATCAAGCAAAATATCAGCAATTAGCTGAAAAAACTGGAGCCACTAAAGCAAAATTAATCGCTACGAAAGAATATAACGTTACATTGACAGACGCTACTTGGGAAAATGTCACTATCACAAGTGACGAGTGCACAATTATCCAAATAAAAAACTATAAAGATAATCAAGATAAGCAATATGAAGGCTACGTTTTAATTCATTTTACAATTACAACTGGGGACACGCCGGTTAATGTCCAACCAGAAAAAGGAACTCTGCTAACAAATGCTAGCGAAAAAATAACTGGAAACTTAGCTATGGATGAGTTTGGTGGCGACCTAGCAGCTCACAAAACCGTTGCAGGCACCGCTGCATACCCACTAGAAAAGTTAGCCGATCCCGATGCGGTTACCTCAATTGAACTAAAATTTACTGCCAAAAAAATCGATGCTTCAAATTCCGATCAAAAAGCGACCCATGATTACGATTTTGTTTTAAACAAAACACGCTAAATGGCAACAGTTCTTCATAGCTACAATGAAATTTTCAATTCAAATATTTACTTTCTTGAAGCATAATTTGATATAAAAAACGCTATTTTTACAAGAATTGTTCTGTTTTTATTTTGTTTCACCTTTTCTCTACTGCTTTTTACTTTTCACATTAGCCTGTCTTTTTGTTCATCAACGTACAAGCAATATCTTCGAAAACTCATCAAGATGGTGCTAACCTATAGATACATTAATCTTAGGAGGGATTATTATGAAACAGACAAAAGAAGAAATTTTAGCCCGTCGTATTGATAATTATAAAAAATCCCGTGAAAAAATCATTAAGACTGCTTTAAGTGAAACGAAACCAGAAAGACCTAAAACCATTCATTTTAAACTTGTCCGTTCTACAATTTCATGGTAGACCTACAAATAAAACAAAAAAGCCTTAGGAGCAGTTTGACTCCTGAGGCTTCTTTTACGAGCTATCGTTCTTTTTTGTCATTCATTCTCACACGCAATACTAAAATTTCACTTATCAGTAAGATAAACGCTTAAACCACGGATATGCACATAGCCCATCAGCTCTTATTGGTAAAGATTTATATTACTATTTTTTAAACATTTTCAGATGTATAATGCAGTTGTTAATCTTTTTCCCAACCATTTTTAGCAAAAAATAATTCGTGTACTTTTTTACCCATACCACTTTATTCTGTTTTCAATAAGTTGATGAGTTAATTTCACTTAAAATTAGCATCAGTTATTGTTTATAAATTAATACAAAGGAGCGGTCACATGATTAATCTAAAAAATAATTCAATTCTTTATTTTGGAATTGTTGTCATCATCCTAAATGCTCTGTTCTTTGGTTTCAATTTTTTTATCAACATATCCGGCTTATTTTTCATTGTATTTTCTGATTCCATCGCAAAATTCATTAATCGCCTTCTAAAAGAAAATCGGTAATTGATTTTGAATGGATAGATTAAAAAAACGTGCGGAGAACAAGGACTAAACAGCTCATGTTTTAAATGATTCAGTAATCTTTATAACAAAAAAGAGAGCAGGAATGATAGAGGCTGTTTTAAATTCGCCCAAAGACATAAGTAAGGCTTCTGGTAATTTTAATAATATCAGCTTTTTACCTATTTTTCTAAATAGAAAAAGTCACAAAAGTCACGAGATTTTCTGCAAAAACAGTTGTCTTGTGGCTTTTTTGTGACTAAGTGACTAATTTGCAACTGATTTTTCGAACGTGCATTCGTTTGTTTTCAAATGAAAAACCCCGCCAAATTTTAATTGGCGGGGTTTAGCAACTCTTTTCAGAGTTAGGTAGCGTCACAGGAGGGATTCGAACCCCCGACCGTCCGCTTAGAAGGCGGATGCTCTATCCGGCTGAGCTACTATGACATCAGCAACAAAGTCAATTATAAAAAACTGACTACCTAATGTCAATTAGTTTTGCTAATAATTGTGTTATTTTTCTTCTAATCAGAAAAAATCTTGCAACAAAGCTACTAACTCGGGATTTGTTACGAGTTGGCTATGCTTAGCTTGTTGTGTCAAGATTACCTCTTGGTAGCTTTGACTATCGCCATAAAGGAGTCGTCCTGCTAAGACACTCGTTACCGGAACCGTACCGTCAGAATTACCGGTTGCGACATTTCCTGCAATATTTATTACGTCTACTTCTTCTGGCAAACGCAATGCTTTAGCCTTATACCGCTCAAAAATTGCGCTATTTTCCTTCACTGTAGTAAAAGTGCGCGTCATTTCATTATATTTCCAGCCTACATCATTAAAGGGAGTTCCTAAAAAAATGATTTTTTCTGGCTTAGGATCAATTGAAAGATAGACGTATTCCAAATAATCAGTCATCACTAAGCCGCCATTGGAATGTCCTAAAAAATTATATTTTTGCACATTATAAGTTTGTTGTACATAATGAATTGCTTTTTGAAACCAGACTGCCTGTTTTGGGACCGCTGCTTCTGAACTATCAGCAAAACCGATTACAATCACAGGCTGGTGATTTTCTGCGGTGAGTTTGCCACTAATCGTTAGCTGTCCGTTTGTTTGAACTGTAATTTTCAAAACATCTATTTCATTTGTCTTTTGTAGTTTTAAAAGCAATTGATCAAAGCGATCGACACTTGCACCTGTCCCTGGAACCATTACCAAAGCTTCATTTTTAAGGCTGATGGGTTGTTCTTTTTTTTCAGCTTCTACTTTTACTAACTGAAAACTATTTAATAAAAATGCCAAAAGCCCCACTACTAAAACTCCTTTTAAAAACTTCTTTATTTCCATCTGCCATCCTCACTTTTTAAAGTAAGAATAAGTCAGATAGCTTAAATGAAAATTAAACTATAAAACAATCGTCTCTTTTTCTTTAGTAATTAGTAAAACCCCATCTCCTAAAGGCACTAACGTTGAAGTTAAGTCTGGATGCGTTAAAACAAGATCTAAAAATTGATTTAATTTGCGATGGATACTGCGATTTTTACGAGGAATATCTTCGATTGCATCTAAAATCGTTCCACCTTGAAAGACATCATCCACCATTAAAACACCCCCGACTTTTAAAAGTCGTAAACACTCGGGTAAAAATTCAATGTATTTTGATTTTGCACTATCCATGAACATAAAATCATAAGGTCCGCTAAGTGTTGGTAACACTTCTGCAGCATCACCTTCTAATAAAGTGACTTTATCTGTTAAACCTAATTTTTCATAATTAGCCTTAGCTTCTTTAATCATTAGATCAAAGCGATCAATCGTCGTGACATGACCATCCCCGACAAACTGCGCCATTAAACTAGAAGAAAAACCAATTGCAGCTCCAATTTCTAAAACTTCTTTTGGTTTTAACTGGCCTAGTAAAAATTGCAAAAAGACTACTGTTTCATGGGGAATAATTGGTACGCGTCTTTTGTGCGCATCTTTTTCTAACTCCCCTAATTGGCCTGGTAGAAATTTTTGCTTTGTCCGCATATATTCCACCAATTGTTTATTTACAACTGGTCGATCCATCATTTCATTTAACATTTTCTCCACCTCGCTTTTGCTATTATACGTAGGAACAAAAACTTCCGCAATCTTTTTACCAAATTATTCTACTTATCGATTAACTGTTTTTCAGAACAAAAAAAGTCCGTTCTACCTCAGTAGTTACGGACATGACGATTATGTATAACATGTTCAAATAGATGCCAAATTGTCGTTAAAGTAATAAAGCCAGCAATTAACCAAAAAACTTGTTGCAATAACTCAAGCAACTCACTTGAAACGAAATGACCCAGGTAAGGCAAATGAATGACCGGTTGCCCGATTAAATTACGACTACTAACATATCCAATTTCCATTTGCTCATTGCCATCACCTTTTGTGTAAAAAACTTGATTTTCTTCTTTCGCTACTACCCGTCGTGTTTGAATGCTTTCCCCTTGATTAACGTAATACGTAATAACCTCGCCAACATAAATATCTTGGGGATTTTCTTGGCGGACAAAAATTAAGCTACCTTTTGGATAAGTAGGCTGCATATCCCCGTCTTTTACGATTGAAATTGTCATCCCAAAAAGATGTGGCAAAAGCGTAATTAGTAAAGCCAATGCCATCACGACAGTTACAATAATCGATCCCAACAAGCCCATATGTCTGAAATTAGCCATTCCACACCTCACTCATAATTTTCTTCTTTTTCTCTAATTATAATTAGATTATATCACACGTTTTAAAGTGAATAAATCCCAAAAGCTTCTTTAAGTCTTTCTTGAAGCAAGTAAATCACAAATATAAATAAAACAATTATTATCTTTTTTTAAATAGAAATCTTTATTTTAATAACACAAAAAATTAAAGTATAATGGTTTAAAACGTTACAAATAGCTATAGTAATTTTTAAAAGAAACATTTCCATTGTAAATATTTTATAAAAATATACTTAAGTAAAAAAATAATCATATTTTATTTAAACTAAACGAAGGGTTACGATACTCATTATGAAAAAATTAAATAATGAAATTTTAAAGAAAAAAGATCGTAAAATCAGCTGGGTTCCCTATTTGTTAGTGGTACTAGTTTTCATGGCAATCGGTATCTTTTTCATTCAAGCTTTAAATACTCCTTTTTCTAAAGGGAGCATGGCCGAAATAAAAGATACGTGGGTCTATTATGCCAAAGATGATCCTATCACTTTATTTAAAAGTCGTTACGTCAAACGACTAAATAGCGTTTCAACTGATGAAACGATGGTTATGGAAAGAACCATGGTGCGTAAAGTAGCTAATCCTACGCTCTTAATTCAAGGAAATCACCAATGGTTAACCGTTACTTTAAACGGAGAGACTCTCTATCAATATAACCCTAACACGGTAAAACCAACCCCTTTTGGCAAAAAAAACCCCGGAAACATTATGACTGAGGTCCAATTACCCAAAAACTACGTTGGCAAAATTTTACGAATTGAAGTAAAGAGTCCCTATAAAAATTATGCGGGAATTCCAGCGCGTGTCTTCATAGGCGAAGCTGATTCGCTCATGTCTTATATTGTTTCTGTCTCAATGCCACAAATCTTAATCTTAATTGTTTGCACCTTTATCAGTATTGCCATTATGATTTTTATCGGGGCTGAATTGATAAAAAAACAGCGCTTAAATTGGGAATTGATTTTACTAGCTTGCTTTGCTTTAACTATTGCCTTGGAAGCTGCAGCAGGAGATATTTTAGCAGGTTTATTATTTAGTCCTTTAGTTAATTCGACGCTTGCGATGTTACTTGCTATTTTTACACCAATTTTTTTAATTTCCTATTACTGCTTAAAGATGCAACAAAGCCAAAAATATTATCGCCTGTGGGTATTTTTCCATATAAGTTTTGACTTAGCGATTTTACTTTGGGCTGTTTTAACAAAAGTGGATTTACCTGAAGTCAAATTTTATATCGATGCGGCTAACATTTTTGGAACACTTGCGACGACCATTGCCGCCATTACAGAAGCCCACCAAAAAAATCGTTTTTTTGTCATTTGCACCCCGTGGATTGTCTTAGTTGCCATGGCCCACTGCTTTATCTATATCACAAGTGTGGTGCAATCCAATTTTTACCTGGTCAACATTTCAGGACTTTTATTTGCTGTAATTTTACTCGTTATTTTTACTTATACACTTGTTGAAGGTGTCGCCAGAAGTGAAAAAAACAAACGTCAAATGCACTTTTTAGAATTAAAAACGGAACTATTAGAAGATAATCACGCCTCTGTCATTACTCATCTACAAGAATTAGAACAACTTCGAAAAGATTTTAGACAAAATTTACTGTTAGTCAAAGACTTAGGTGAAGATGGTAATCTACCAGCTGTAAATGAATATTTAGGCAAACTTTTAGAAGAAACCAATCAACTGGATATCATCGGTTCTTTTTCTGACCATACGTTAACCAATTTGATTTTAAATCGTTACCAAAAAAACGCTGAACAAAGAAGTATCGCGGTAAATTTCGAGGCAAAATTACCTGCAACATTGACAGTCGCAGATGATGATTTAAGTCAGATTTTAGTCCATCTACTTGAACATGCGATGCGTGAAACTTATGCTATTCACGATCCAAAAGAACGCCAAATTCATTTGCAAATACAATATAGCGCAGAAAAACTAGAAATTAATTGTAGCCATACCGCCCACTACCATACGAATATTTTTGAACAAGGAATTACAACTGATTTTCCCAAAAAAGAAGTTTTGGATCTTTTTGTCATTGAAAAAATCGCCAAAAAATACCAAGGTCAATTAAACCATGCAAAAGATGAAACAAAAGATCAAATTAAGCTTTTACTTTCACTTAACTAGTTCAGCATAATTTTAACTTGCAATTTTTAGTGTTTACCATTAGCATAGAGACAGTCGGATTAGTATTAAAATTATGGTTTAGAGAGCCAATGACTTGCTGAAAATTTGGTACCCGCTAATTTTTTGAACCTCCCGATGGTAATGATTATGAAAATAATCGGGTTAAGGCCCTTATCCTTGTCTTGAGTTGGACTGGTAAACCAGTCAATAAAGGTGGTACCGCGAAATTCACGCATTTCGTCCTTTTTAGGATGAGATGCGTTTTTATTTTGACCTTTAATCTTTTAGTCAAAATAGTAAATATTTTAGGAGGAAACAACATGTCTGAACAACAAAAAAATGATTTTACCGAATGGTATTTAAAAACCATTCAACAAGCCGAATTAATGGCTTATTCGCCTGTCCGAGGCTCTATTATTTTCCGGCCAGATGGTTTTGAACTGTGGGAACATATTCAAGAAGAATTTAATAAATTCTTGAAAACCCAAGACATTCGCAACGCCTATTTTCCAATGTTAATTCCCAAAAGTTTCTTTATGAAAGAAGCGGACCATATTGAAGGCTTTGCCCCTGAATTACCTTGGGTAACAGAAGTTGGTGATGAAAAACTAGATGAACCGTTAGCTTTACGTCCTACTTCTGAAACAATGATTGGTTCTGCTTTTTCAGATTGGATCAACTCTTATCGCGATCTACCTTATGAAATTAACCAATGGGCTAACGTCTTTCGTTGGGAGAAAAAAACATTGCCATTTTTACGTACTTCTGAATTTTTATGGCAAGAAGGTCACACAGCCCACGCCAATGAATCAGATGCCAGAGAACGGACAATGGGAATTTTAGATGAATATGCCCGTTTAGCTGAAGAGTTTTTAGCAATTCCTGTGTATAAAGGCCAAAAAACGCCTTCTGAACGTTTTGCTGGTGCAGTAGATACTTATTCTATTGAAGCGATGATGCAAGATGGTAAAGCAGTGCAAGCCGGGACATCTCATTATTTAGGGACAAAATTTGCTGAAGCTTTTGATATTACTTACCTAACCAAAGAAAATAAACATACGCATGTGCATACCACTTCTTGGGGCATGTCCACACGTTTATTAGGTTCATTAATTATGACGCATGGTGACGAAAAAGGTTTAGTCTTTCCGCCAACTGTTGCGCCAACCCAAATCGTTTTAATGCCAGTGGGACCTTGGAAGAAAAATCCTGCGATTATGGAAAAATTAGATGAATTATTTGCTAAATTTAAAAAAGCTGGCTACCGGGTACGTCTTGATGATACGGATAATTCACCTGGCTATAAATTTAACGAGTGGGAATTAAAAGGTGCTTGCTTGCGGATTGAATGTGGCCCTCGTGATTTAGAAAATGGTCATGTGATGGTTAAAGTCCGGGATTTAGATGAAAAAAATACTGTCACTTTCGCAGAATTAGAGGATTATGTTGCAGAACAATTGCAAATCATGCCAAAGCGTTTGCTAGAAAAAGCACGAGCACGCAATAAAGCCAATGAACATTATGATATTAATACATTAGCTGAACTAAAAGCCCATATTGAAAAATCTAATGCTGAAGGAACAGTACCTGGTTTTGTCTTAGTTGGTTGGGATGGTAGTGAAGAAACAGAAGCTAAAATCAAAGAAGAAACTGGCTTTACTACCCGTAATATTCCTTTTGAAGTGCCAATGGAAAAAGAATTTGACTTGGTAAGTGGTAAACCAGCTAAATATACTTTATGGATTGCCCGCGCTTATTAATAAACTCAAACATAAAAAAATCACGACCATAAAGGTCGTGATTTTTTTAATATAATAATTCTAAAAATTCTTCTTTGGTAATATTACCAAAGTATTTGTGAACATCAATTTTTTCTATCGCAGCTTTTAATGCTTCTTTTTCATATTTGACACCTACTAAAGCTTGTTCCACATCGTGAATATCACCTAAACCAAAGAAATCACCATAAATTTTAGCAGCCGTGATAACACCTTTTTGGACATTTAGGCGTACTTCAATTGAACCGATGGCAAAGCGTTTACGACGTTCTAAATCAAATTCAGGGGAACGGCCATAATTCCAATCCCAATTACGATAATAATCATTTGAAATTTGATTAATTTTTTCCCAATCACTATCTGTTAATTGATATGTTTTAACGTCTTTTACATCAGAGACGCCAAAGATTTTCAATAAGATTTCTTCGCGGAAATCTTTTGTTGTCATGTCTTGTTTATCTGCTGGTAAGAACGGTTTAACATTTGTGACACGAGAACGAATTGATTTTATTCCTTTTGATTCAATTTTATCCTTACGCACTTTTAAAGCATTCACAACTTCATTAATATCACTGTCAAACATAATTGTGCCATGAGCAAACATTCTTCCGTTCGTTGCATACATCGCATTACCAGAAAATTTTTGATCATCAATTACTAAATCGTTACGACCTTTTAATTGTGCTCCTTTAACGCCCATTTCTTGCAAGGCAGCGACAATAGGTTTAGTTAGTTTTTCAAAATCACGGAAAGAGTCGCCATCATCTGGCATAATGAAACTGAAATTTAAGTTGCCCAAATCATGATAAACAGCACCACCACCACTCAAGCGACGGACAACATGAATTCCATGTTCATCCACATATTCTTGATTGATTTCTTCAATTGTGTTTTGATTGCGTCCAATAATAATAGATGGTTCATTAATATAAAACAACAAAATTGGTTCAGTTAATGGATACTCTTGAACTAAAAAGTGTTCAATTGCTAAATTTACTCTTGGGTCATTGTTTTCATTTGGTACAAAAATCACAGTACATCCTCCTATTCATCAGCGACACATTTCTATCTGACATGCTTCATCCTTAAATTAAAAATTCTTTGCCAACAGCAGCTAATTCTACAGGTATTGCGCCCGCTGCAGTTTGTGCTTGTTCTTGTAACACTTGTAAATCACCAAATTGTGGTAAATGCGTCAACACAAGCTTTTTCACTGCTGCATTTTTCGCAAAGCTTCCCGATTCTTGTGCGGTAAAATGTGCCTTGTGGTGTTCATGGCCATTAAACAGGTAAGTGTCTGCTAAAAAGAGATCTGCATCTTTGGCAAAATCATTAAATTCTGCCAAATAGCCTGAGTCACCTGTAAATACAAATATTTTACCTGTATCATTTTCCACAAAACGCATCGCATAACAAGTTACAGGATGAATCGTCTTCATAAATGTAACAGAAAACGGTCCCAAATCCAACTGTTTTTTTTCATAATATGGACGACCTTCTGAAACATCAGCCATAGTTAAATCGTTAAAATGAAATTCATCTAGAGTATGGCCGTAAATCGGCAAAATTTTCTTATTTTCAGCCGGAAAAAGTTGAAAATAATACTGTAAAACACCTAAATCTGCAATATGATCGTGATGATAATGAGAAATTATCACAGCATCAAGATCTAGCGGGTCCAATCTTTTTTCCAACTCTACTAAAGTTGTACTCCCACAATCCAATAATAAATTAAAGTCACCGGATTGTAATAAATAGCCAGTTGTGCCTTGTCCTTTATAAGGGTACGCTCCTAAACACCCCAATACGGTTAATTTCATCTTCTTCACACCTTCCTTTTCTTTTATGCTTATGCTAGCACAATTTTATCTTTTCACGAAATAATTCCTTTAACAAGTATATTAGTTTTTTATCGGCAAAAAGGCTTCACCAACTTTTGTGGGGAAGCCTTTTGACAATTTTATGATGATATAACCCATTTCACGCCTTTTTTAAGGCTATTTTTTATTCACGTAAGGTTAATAGCTACGAATATTTTTGACCGCTTCATCGTCTAAACGACGAACAACTTCTGTGACTAATTTAACCGTATTTAAATAATCATCTTCATGAATAATTGAAGTATGCGAGTGCAAGTAGCGCACTGGTACTGTAATGGCTAATGACGGTACACCATCACGAGTTAGATGCATTTGTCCAGCATCGGTACCCCCACCAGTAATAACAGTATACTGGAATGGAATTTCCAATTCTTCTGCTACATTAACGACAAAATTCAATAATTTTTTATGCGGTACCATTGAAGCATCAAAAATTAAGACTTGTGGTCCTGCCCCTAATTTGGAATCTGCTTCTTTTGGTGTCATACCAGGAGTATCGCCAGCAGTACCTGTATCTAACGCAATCGCAATATCTGGATTAACTAAATGCGTGCTCGTTCTAGCTCCTCTTAAACCGACTTCTTCCATCACGTCACTACCAGCAAAAAGACAATTGGGATGGCCCTCTTTAGCTAGATTTTCTAAAACACGTAATGAAACAGCAGTTCCCACTCGGTTATCCCATGCTTTAGCTAGTAAAAATTTACCGCCGTTTAAACGTTCATATTCGATATAAGGCGTAATCATATCGCCTGGACGAATTCCCCACTCTTGTGCTTCTTTTTGGCTTGTAGCACCAATATCAATAAACATATCTTTAATTTCATAAGGTTGTTTTCTAGCTTCTGGTGTTAAAACGTGCGGTGGTTTACAACCAATTACACCACGAATTAATTTACCTGCTTGGGTTTTAATTTCTACTTGTTGGGCTAACATAACTTGACTCCACCAGCCACCCAATGTTTGAAATTCAATAAAACCTTGCTCAGTAATTTTTGTCACCATAAAACCAACTTCATCCATATGCCCTGAAATAAAAATTTTAGGGCCACCGCCTTCACCGACGTGTTTTGCGATCACACTACCTAACCCATCAAAAGAAATATCTTCTGCAAAAGGTGCCGCATATTTTTTAAAAACCTCACGAACTTCATCTTCATTACCTGGAACCCCTCTAGCTGAGGTCAGTTCAATTAGTAACTGCTCTTCACTTTTATCCATGTGCACTGCCACTCCTAGCATTAATTATTACGCCTCTGATTATAACATGAGGCATTATAAAAAACAGTAGTTCAGTGGAAACCGAACTACTGCGTCATTTACAAATAAAATGATTATATTTTTTATCAAGATTTCGTCTTATTACTAGGATACTAAAAATCTATTCCGCTTTTATTACTTAATCGTTGCTGGATTTTGATTTTGCCAACCATTTGAATAAAAGTAATTATTTAAATGATAAGTTGGACTTGAAGTGGTATTTTCCAAAAATGGTTTAATATATTGATCTGCTGCTAACCAACCGCGCCAACCCAAATGAATGGTGTCAGTCATGAAATAGGGTTCATGATCTTTATTGGTAAAATCAGCAATATGATTAAACCCTTGCGAACGTAGCTGATAGGTTATCTTTTTACTAAATTCTTGCAACATATTTTGCGACAAACCGGTATATTCACTCCACTTGCCATTAATTGGAGGAATAATGAAAAGTGCTTGCGTATTTTCTTTTGCCAGTTGATCTAAGACTAATTGAAAATCGGAAAATTCTTTGGAATAACGATAGTCCCAATTGGCTTGGGAATCAGCAAATTTTTTCAAACGTGGTTTAATTCGCCGACTATAAAACTTATTTTCAATTGCAAAGTCATTATTTGAAGTTGCCTTTTGACCAATTTTTTGTGCTTGCTCATCTAGTTTTTGTTCATTGTAAACTTCAGGTAATTTCTTTGCTTGGTGGTCAATTTGGCCATTTTTAGATACTAAACCAATTTCACTAAAAAGTTCATCTTCCCGATTCAACATGTTGATATGAAATTTGGCAACATCCACTTGTTTAGCAGCTGGTAATTTTCCATTAGCAATTTCTTTTAACATTAAACGAAGCGTTTCATCATGATCGACTTTTTCATAAGCCAATAATCGAGTGGCTAAATATTTGTCTGTTTCAGAAATTTTATCTAATTTGACAGCCCAAGTATAAGTTTGTAACTCAGAGAAATAAGCGTCAAAATAAGCTCGTTTAATTCCCCCTTTAACAAACCATTGCGGTGAAATGATAAAGACTACCTTTTTATCTTTTAAGTCTTTACCAAAAGACTGCATCATCATATATTGGGTTAAAGATTGTGTGCCAGGTGCACCAAGTAAAAATGGCGTATAGTTACGCTGGTATTTCTTAGCTAAAACTGAAGGGTGAAAAGGACTGATCCGGCTTAATTCCGAAGAACCAAAAAACGGCACATACTCCCCAGATTTCACGGCTTCGTTTTTAATCGAGTTGCCGCGTAAAATATTGCCTGACATCGAACTGCTAGCTTGGGCCCATAAGTCTTTATTTTCATCGTTAATTTTAAACGGCGAAAAGAAAAACAGTGCCAGCAGGACCGTAGCTGCTATAAGCGGCCCAAAGATAGCAAGAAGCTTTTTTTTCATCACTAGTTTCCTTTTAATTCAGAAACTTTAGCAATAATTTTATTTGGTGTATCCCATTCTTCACGGTCAAATTCTGAAACAGGTACTTGAACATCTAATTGTCCTTCTAATTCTACTAGTAATTGAACTGTCGCCATTGAATCCATTAAACCTTCATCAAATAAGTTGACATCCAAATTTTGTTTGACTTCATCTGTCCCGGTAATTTCTTCTAAAATATCTAATACTGTGTCTTTCATTGTTCATTCTCCTCTTTTACATTAATTTATTTAAAATACCTGAAAAAATCATAAAACTAAAACATACTGCTTGAAAATTTAAAAAGATAGCAAGCGCATGCGTAAACTTGTTCGATGGTAAGTTTTTGTGTTTTTTCTTAAAACGTAACCACGCATCCGTTAAACAAATCAGCGTTGCATGATAAATACCATAAACAATGTAGTACCAAGCTAAGCCATGCCAAATTCCCATAATCAAGAAAAGGGCAAAATAACCAACATTTGATGCTACGATACGGCTTTTAAAAACTTTCTTTTTTAATAAAGTAAACATTAAACGCATATAAATATAATCACGGAACCAAAAAGACAGCGTCATGTGCCAACGATTCCAAAATTCTTTAATATTCCAAGCTAAAAATGGCTTATTAAAGTTCATTGGGGTTTCATAACCTAAAATATTACTAATCCCAACTGCAAATAAACTATACCCGGCAAAGTCAAAGAATAAATCCATACTATAAACATACATATAGCCAACTAACGCCCAAGAAATACCGCCATGAATCAAAGTCGCACGTTCAATTGGCGGTAATAAAACTGAGCCAAAATAATAGCCGATAATAAACTTATACAAGAAGCCTACAAAGATACGATGAACTCCCGTACCTAATAAATCGACATATTTTTCTGGTGTCGGCGGATTATCTAAGTCCTTATCAAAACGGCGGAAGCGATCAATTGGCCCTGATGAAATGGTTGGAAAAAACAAAAGAAATTGGATGTAGTGCCAAACCTTATAAGATTTAATCATGCCATCTCTTGTTTCCATAATCATCTGTACTGACTTAAAGGTTAAATAAGAAATACCCAAAAATCCTAATATGGAACTATGTCCACCATTAAAAAACGGCACCACCTTCGTAATTGCTAAAGGTAAAATTGCTAAAAAGACTGCACCGTAAAAAATGCCGCTACTATTTTTGTGCTGGCGATAGGAAAAGTACGCATAAACTAATAGTGTCTGCCAAACAACATAAAGTATTAACGCCACACCTTGATGCCAACTGGCACCACCAAAACTGACGTATAAGAAAAACAACGTCACTAAACTTTGGTACCAATTAGGTCTTTTACCAGCAATTAACATACTCAAAATTAACGGAATAAGCGCAATTAGCAGTAACAAAAAGTATTTTGGATCTGCGTAAGGAATACTATGAGGAAAGACCATTAGCCGTTCACCTCATTTATCAAACCTTTGCGATCGATTTTGCCATTAGCAGTTCGAGGTAGTTGCTCTACATAGACAAAGCGTTGGGGAATCATGTAATCCATAACACCTTCAGCTAATTCTGCTTTAATCGCTTTTGTTAATTGAAATTCTTTAGCAAAATTATTTTCATTTGCTACAACAAAGGCTACTAATTGTTGGACTTTATGATCTTGATATTTAGGCACGACTGTTGCTTGTTTTACAAGGGAAACTTGATTTAAATGATGATCAACATCTTCTAATTCAATCCGATAACCATGTAGCTTTACTTGAAAGTCCATTCGCCCTTCATACCGCAATAAGCCATCTGCAGGTAAACTTCCCGCATCGCCGGTACGATATGCCCATTTATCATCTAACCAAAAGAATGCTTGCGCGGTCTTTTCTGGGTTATTTAAGTAGCCTTTTGAGACGCTAGGACCAGAAATGACAATCTCTCCCACCTCACCAGCGGCAAGAACTTTGTCTTCTTCCATGATTGTAACTGTTGTATCTTCTTTTATATAGCCAATCGGTAAACGATCCACTTGCGCTAATAATTCCGGTGTAATTTCCACACCTGAAATTGCTACTGTTGCTTCAGTTGGACCATAAGTATTATAAATATGAGCGTTAGGGAAACGTTCCAATAAACTTTGCGCCGTCTTTTTAGTTAACTCTTCACCACAAAAGATAAAAGTCGTTAAGCTGGGAATATTTTGGGCATTAAATTCTTTTTCCATTAAACAAATATCCATAAAAGAAGGCGTAGAAACCCAAACTTCTAAAGCTAATTTGGGTAAAGTTGCAAACAATGTTTTAAAATCGTTAATTACTTCTTTTTTCAGTGGGACCAGTGAACCCCCTGAACATAGTGCTGGATAAACATCAAAGACCGATAGATCAAAAGAATACGGTGCTTGGGATAAAAATCTACTATTTTCTGGTAAAACAAAATCTGTCAAAGTCCAATTCACAAAAGATAATAAGTTACTGTGACTAATTTGCACGCCTTTTGGTATTCCAGTTGTGCCAGAAGTAAAAATTAAATAGTAATTTTCATCACCTTTGACACTTTCAAATGTTGGCAAAGTTCTTTTTCCCTTAAAAACCGTTTTTAGTTCTTCAGGGTTTAAAACTTCACAATTTGTGGCAATTTCAGGCCACGGTTCTACACTAATAACTAAGTCAGGCTGAGCGACTTTTAAAATTAACTCAACCCGATCATTTGGCGTATTGGCTTCAATCGGAATATAGGCATGCCCCGCTTTACTGGCACCTAAAAAAGCTGCTAGCATTTCAAACTCTAAATCACCATAGACGACAATCGGTTTGCGCCCTATCAATTTTTCACTTAAAAAAGTGGCAAGTTGATCTGACCAATCTTTTAACTGACCATAGGTATACTTTTTTTCAGCAATATAAGCAATTCGATTAGGTTCAGTTGCTCCCCAAGAATCAATTTGTTCAATAATATTTGTTACAGTCATTTGCACTCACCTCTTAAAATTCGTTGTAAATAAACGTGCCACCTTGAATATTTTTGTAATGATACAAATAAATCAAAATAAGTAAGACACAGAAGTAAAAGAGCGTTTTGCCAATAAAAGTTAACCAGTAATGTGTGCTTTCTTTATGCAACCAATTTTTCATGCTCACTCTCTCCTTTTCAGCCTCAGTATAGAGGACTTATTTAAAATAAAACATGTTTCTGGCTTACACTAAAAATAAGAATCTAACACTTTCGTCACTTAAGTGCTTACAAAAAAACTAAGAAATAAAAACGTCAGACTAAGTCCAAACGTTTTATTTCTTAGTTTATTTTTTTTATTTAATTCTTATCAGTTTAACTTTCCCAACTGTGCAAGAAAAATTTGACGGTTAAAATATAGGCAATAAAATAGATGACCGCCACAATCCCACAAAATAAATAAGCTAACCAGTAACTACCCGTTGTCACAAACTGCGACCAAGTATAAATGGCAAAGCCTGCATGGCCAGAAACCAATAACACTGGTGGTGCAAATATCCAAGCGTTTTGATAATATAGATTTCTTTTCATTTGTTTGCGACTGACACCTAATTTTTGGAGTAACAAGAAATCTTTTTTGCCATTTTCCACTTCTGATAACTGCCGTAACATGACAATCGCAGCTGTCGTAATCGATGCAATCATGCCAAGAAAAGTCGCCACATACATAAAAATTCCCGCTTCTCTGGTCGCGCGGCGGACAATCGGAAAGCGACTTGTATGATTTAGACGAGAATAATTACCGGTAAATGTTTGCGGGATGGTATTTTTTAATGCCTTTGTAGTAATATCACCTTTTAAATAACCCGCTTGATATGAAAAGTCATAATAAATGTCATTTCCCCAGTCTGAGTTTAATTCTTTTTCTACAGCATTGGCGAGCTTTTCTTCATCTTTTGTCTTAACATTTACCATGGCAATGGTATACGTAACACCTTGAATAGCCTCAAATTGTGCATCAGGTAAAACCAATACTCCTGCATTGTAGCGTAATAAAGAATCCCCCAATAAATCAGAATAAAAATGTTGTACTGTCATGGCCACGCCATTTGGTAACGTCACTTTTCGTCCTACTTCACCTACACTATTGTAAAGAACATAATCATAACTAAATAGCACACCGCTATTATTTTTCAATGAATCAATTTTAGGTAAATCATCATGTTGCATTTGAAATTTTTGGTAATCACTTAGTTTTAAAATGTTGATAAGATTAAATCGATTTATCGCTTCGCTACTGAATAATTTTAAAGAAAAACGTCCTGCAGTCACTTTGTAATGTAAATTTTGACTAGTAGTTATTTTCCCATCATTATCTTTTATAATCTTTTTAAGTTTAGCTAATTCATTAGTGTGGATTTGGAAATCAGTCGGTGTTTCATTTTGACTTACCTGACTTTGAATACTAACTAAAGAAATCGCACCCCCAATTAATGCAATCGCTAATGCCGTTAAAAGAGTGACTAATGCCAATGAGCGCCAATTTTTTAAGATTGCAACTAAGCCCCGACTTCGTTCATAATAATTCAAGCCATAATAACGGCTCTTTTTCTTATCTAAAAAATAAAAAATTGTTTTTAAACCATAGCGATAAAATAAATAGGTTCCTATAATACAAGCAAGTAAAATCCCTCCAGGCAACCAAAATAAAATCGAAAAACTTTCACTTATGGAAACAAAGCGAAATGTTAAGGGCCGGATAAAAAAGGCCACCAAATAGGCGCTAATAATTAGCAACAGGCTAAATATTCCTAAACTAATTTCATAAGGTTTTATTTTTAACTTTTGTAAGTCAAAAGAAGATTTCGCTGAAAACACACCGTCTACTTGTTTTTTTGATAAAACCATTACGTTTTGAACAGCACTAATAATAAAAACAAAGATGAAAACAGCCGCTGTCACGTAAACAGACTGCCAAGAAAAAAACAAAGAACTCGTCACATCTAGTGCCATTGCTTTAACTAAAATCATGGAAAAAAGCTTGGAAAAAATCACCCCAAAACCAATTCCAAGTAAAAAAGCCAGTAAATTTAAAGCAAAAATTTCGACTAAAGATTGAAAAATAATGCGTCGACGCTTCATTCCAAATAATTGATAAAGTGCGACTTCTTGTTGCCGCTTTGTAATAAAAAAGCGATTGGCACTTAAAACAAAAAAGACCATCATGACGATAACAAAAAAGCTTCCCACGGTTAAAATGTTTTCAATTTTAATATCTTGAGCCGCTCTTTTAGTCAACGGTTGATCATGGGTCATGGCATTAAAAGAATAATAGATCATTACCGCCATCGTAATACTAATTAAATAAATACCGTAGCTGAGAAACTGTTTTAAAAAGCTTCGCCAAGATAATTTATAAAGCATTGCGCCGTCCCCCGCCTCCTAAGGTTGCTTGCATATCAATTACTTGTTCAAAAAATTCTTGCCTACTTCCTCTTTTGACAACCTCAGAAAAAAAGACACCATCTTTAATAAACAAAATCCGATTACAATAACTGGCAGTGTAAGGATCATGGGTGACCATTAAAATCGTTTTATTCTGTTTTTGGTTTAATTCACTTAAATAATACAACAACTCGGTGGCAGATTTTGAATCAAGTGCACCGGTGGGCTCATCGGCAAAAATAATGCGTGGCCGGACGACTAACGCCCTTGCAGCAGCTACACGTTGTCTTTGCCCTACAGATAATTCATCAGGATAGCGTTGTAAAATTGTTTTAATACCCAATAAATCAGCTGCTTCTGACACTCTTTTTTCAATTTCTTCCAATTTTAAAAAATCAATCGCTAAAGGTAAGACAATGTTGTCTTTAGCAGTAAGAGTCGGCAGTAAGTTGAACTCTTGAAAAATAAAACCTAAATCTTTCCGGCGAAAATCACTCAGCTGATCTTCTTTTAAGGCAGTTAAATCTTGTCCAGCTACTTTTACCGTTCCAAAAGTAGGCAAGGCAATTGAGGCTAAAATATTCATTAAAGTCGTTTTGCCTGCTCCACTTGGGCCCATAATGCCAACAAATTCTCCTTCGTCTACACTAAAGGACAAATTATCTAAAACTTGGGTTTGATTCATGCGATTACCATAAGTTTTACTCAAATGTTTTACTTCAATTATTTTTTTCATATTGTCCCCTCTAGTCTTTATGCAAAATAATTTCAAAATAATTTAAGGTTAAGGTCACTTTTTTTCTCTATCGTAGCATAAGCTGTTTTAAATACGCAGTTTTTAACTTAAGCCAAAGAAAAATTTTAAATAAAAACTTTTTCTTTCATCCAATTCTTTTTTTATACAACTTTTAATTTTTTATAAATATCAAAATCCCTCCCCTATCTGCTTTCAAAATTTTTACATATTTTTTATACACTATATATAGTGTTAAATTATAATAAACAAACACAAGGACACTATATCTTGTTATGCTTTTGGTTGCACCTTACTTCTTTTTCCGCTATCATATTATGTGAGTAAGGGCACAAACAAAGCCTTTTTAGACCAAATTGTTTAGTAAAAATAATGACAAACAATTTGGAAGTGAAGAAATAAAGGAGTGGGTAAGATGATGGATTTAAAAAATGATTTACGCATAAATAATTTACATCCTCAATTACAGACGATTAAAATCATCAAAAGAGACGGACGGTTAATGGACTTTGATGATCAAAAAATTTACGATGCATTAGTGAAGGCTAAACGGCAAATTCATGGCGAACTTTCTCCAATCGATCATGAACGTCTGTTAGAAATAGTGGAACGCATCGATGCGGAAATCGGGCAACGCTTTACTACTGACGTGAAAATTTATGAAATCCAAAATATCGTTGAACACATCCTCCTTGAAAAAGGCGAATATGAACTGGCGGAAGCTTATATTAACTACCGGACCCGCCGTGATTTTGATCGCAGTAAAGCAACAGACATTAACTTTACAATCGGCCGTTTAATTAATAAAGATCAAAGTGTCGTTAATGAAAATGCCAATAAAGATAGCAACGTCTTTAATACCCAACGTGATTTAACAGCTGGCATTGTGGGTAAATCAATCGGCTTAAAAATGTTACCAAAACATGTCGCAAATGCCCATCAAAAAGGTGATATCCACTATCATGATTTAGATTATCACCCTTATACACCAATGACAAATTGTTGTTTAATTGATTTTAAGGGCATGTTAAATAATGGTTTTAAAATTGGTAATGCTGAAGTAGAGTCGCCAAAATCGATTCAAACAGCGACTGCCCAAATTTCACAAATTATTGCAAATGTCGCTTCAAGTCAATATGGTGGCTGTTCGGCTGATCGTACTGACGAATTATTAGCGCCCTTTGCTCAACTCAATTACCAAAAACATTTAAATGATGCTCTAGAATGGATTGAAAATCCTGACCGACGAGAAGAATATGCTAAAGCAAAAACGAAAAAAGATATTTTCGATGCTATGCAAAGTCTAGAATATGAAATTAATACACTATTTACTTCAAACGGCCAAACACCTTTTACCTCACTTGGTTTTGGTCTGGGCACTAACTGGTTTGAACGAGAAATTCAACGGGCTATCCTACAAATTCGCATCAATGGCTTAGGTAGTGAAAAACGGACAGCTATTTTCCCTAAATTAATTTTCTCAATTAAAAAAGGGGTAAATTCTGACCCAACTGATCCCAATTATGATATTAAGCAATTAGCTTTAGAATGTGCCACAAAACGGATGTATCCAGATATTTTAAATTACGATAAAATCGTGGAATTAACAGGAAGTTTTAAAGTACCGATGGGTTGCCGCTCCTTTTTACAAGGCTGGCAAGATGAAAACGGCAAAGAAGTAAATGTTGGACGCATGAACTTAGGTGTCGTGACGTTAAACTTACCGCGTATTGCTTTAGAGGCTGCCGGTGATGAAGAAAAATTCTGGTCAATTTTAGAAGAACGTCTCGTAACTGTCAAAGATGCTCTAGTTTATCGTGTCGAACGGTGTAAAGAAGCAATTCCTGCCAATGCGCCAATTTTATACATGTATGGAGCTTTTGGGAAACGATTAAGCCGTACAGATGCTGTTAATGAACTATTCAAAAATAAACGGGCTACTGTTTCATTGGGCTATATTGGGCTATATGAAGTTGCCTCAACATTTTATGGTGGTACTTGGGAAAATAATCCTGCAGCTAAAGAATTCACTTTAAATATCGTGAAATCATTAAAAGCACATGCCGATGATTGGGGCAATGAATATGGTTACCATTTTAGTGTTTACTCTACCCCTAGCGAAAGCTTAACTGACCGTTTCTGTCGTTTGGATACTGAAAAATTTGGTCTAGTAGAAAATGTGACCGATAAAGAATACTACACCAATAGTTTCCATTATGATGTGCGGAAAAATCCCACACCATTTGAAAAATTAGATTTTGAAAAAGATTATCCTAAATATTGTTCAGGTGGTTTTATTCATTACTGCGAATACCCAATGTTGCAACAAAATCCAAAAGCCTTAGAAGCTGTTTGGGATTATTCTTATGATAAAGTTGGTTATCTTGGAACTAATACACCGATTGATCACTGTTATGAATGTGGTTTTGAAGGCGACTTTACACCAACCGAGCGTGGTTTTGAATGTCCACAATGCGGCAATCACGATCCTAAAACGTGTGATGTAGTCAAACGAACTTGTGGTTACTTAGGAAATCCGCAAGCACGCCCAATGGTTCATGGCCGTCACAAAGAGATTTCTTCTCGGGTAAAACACATGAAATAATAGTGTAGATAAAAAATTAGAATAACCCGAGCATCACGGTTATGATTCGGGTTATTCTCTTTTAAATTACATGCAATTGGTTCACTTGAAAGAAAGAAGGCATTTTTATGCGCAATCCTAAGCCCAAAGAGTGGCAAGCAAGTCACTATAGTAAAAATTATATAGCCGATTATAAAGCATTTAACTTTGTAGATGGCGAAGGTGTCCGCAATAGTCTATATGTCAGTGGCTGTCTGTTTGCTTGTGAGGGCTGCTTTAACAAGGCCGTTCAAAGATTCAATTATGGTACTCCTTTTACCAAAGAACTAGAAGATCAAATCATCAAAGACTTAGCGCATGATTACGTTCAAGGTCTCACTTTACTAGGTGGTGAACCTTTTTTAAATACCGCCGTGTGCCTGCAAGTGGTTAATCGGGTACAAAAGGAATTTGGCACAAAAAAAGATATTTGGAGTTGGTCTGGCTATACATTTGAAGAACTTTTACAAGAAACAGACGATAAATTAGAGTTATTAAGTAAAATTGACATTTTAGTAGATGGGCGTTTTGAATTAGCTAAGCGAAATTTAAATTTACAATTTCGTGGCAGTAGTAATCAGCGCATTATTGATGTAAAAAAATCCCTCGCTTTAAATAAAGCTGTGATTTGGGAAAAATGTCATGACGCTACAGAAAGTTTTGAACAGATAAAAAAACAAGATTTAATCTAATCAAGCTTAAATTACAAAAAAAGACAATAGCTTTTCTATTGTCTTTTTGTTTGTCCTCACCATAAAAAATAATGCAGCTAAACGCTATAATAGCCAAAACTTATTTATACTTTTAACGACTTTTTTGCCTAGTGACACGCCGGCAAGCTAACTCTTATCCTAATTTATTCCTTTTTCTCTTCTTCTATCACTTCATCCCACAAAGGTAATGTGAGATTCTCAAATGTTATGGGATCTAAATTTGTCACCGTAATTCCTAATAAACGAATCCCCTTTTCAAGCCCGGCAACTTCTTCCCATATTAAACTCGCCTGAGAAAAAATAGCTTGTTTATCAGCTAAATAAGTCGGCAATGTTTTTCTTTTAGTCACCGTTTCATAACCAGCATAGCGAACTTTTAAAACCAGTGTTTGCCCATGTTTGCCACTTTTCTTTAAGGTCGCCGCTACTTTTTCAGAGAGTTGGCGTAATTGGGACAAAACAGCATCTTCAGTTGTTAATGGCTTACCGTAAGTATGTTCTTTTCCGACTGACTTTCGCTCTCTTTTGACAGCTACCGGTGAATCGTGAATTCCCCGTACTTTACGATATAAAAAATAACCCATTTTCCCAAAAGATTGGATTAACTCCATTTCTGTTTTTTCAAACAAATCAGCTCCGGTAAAAATTCCCATTTCATGCATTTTCGGTACTGTTTTTTTCCCAACACCGTGAAATTTTTCAATGGGAAGTGCTTTTAAAAATTCCTGGGCATCCCGCGGTGGAATAACGGTAATTCCTTGGGGTTTCATGAAATCAGAAGCCAATTTGGCCAAAAATTTATTATAACTGACACCAGCTGAACAAGTAAGATGAACTTTTTGCCACACATCCCGCTGAATTAAGCGTGCAATTTTTACAGCAGAATAACTATTGATTTTATTTTGTGTCACATCCAGATAGGCTTCATCAATTGAAACAGGTTCAATCACATCGGTATATTTCGCAAATATCTCCCTCACTTCATTTGAAACTAGGCGATATTTTTCGTGATTCCCCGGCACAAAAATAGCATGTGGACAAAGTTCATAGGCTTTTTGCGCACTCATAGCCGAATGAATACCGTACTTTCGTGCTTCATAATTAGCAGTAGTTACAACGCCTTTGCCGCCAGTATCACTGGGGTGACGGGCAATTACTAAAGGATGTTGTGCCAATTCAGGATGATCCCTTTCTTCCACAGAAGCAAAAAAAGCATCCATATCAATATGAATAATTTTACGACTAGTATCATTTTTTAACGGAAACTGTAATTCTGCCATCAGCCCACCCCCCTTAGCTGTTACCATTATACTAGCCCAAACAAACGTTCGCAACCTCTAGTTTTTTAGTAAAGTAATTAAAAGCTAAATGTAATCTTTCCGTCTTGAAGGGATAATAAATAAGCCAAAAACCTGAATAATTTAATCATCGCTTTCGCGAGATTCCAATTGACTGCTCTAAAGTTTGATTAAATGAATCCTTAAGTCTGAACATCGCTTTGCTTTGTGAAAAAATGTCCTTTTTCTCGGCTCATAAAAAAACCAGCAGACTTATTCGGCTCTATAATTTATTGGACTGATGAATCAGAATTGATTCTTCAGTCCAATTT